>Ga0208219_1000035_pt1 | contig 67572 bp, 66 predicted proteins | sample NGESurshal072012_7_FD_184469 | JGI IMG/M metagenome (GOLD analysis project Ga0208219, IMG submission 184469) | Arctic peat soil microbial communities from Barrow, Alaska - NGEE Surface sample 53-2 shallow-072012 (SPAdes) | ecosystem: Environmental > Terrestrial > Soil > Wetlands > Peat ... | reverse complement strand
AGGCGCTGGCCGCCGTGCCGGCCACGGCCGCTCCGCCCGCCACGACCGCGAGCGCAAAGATCCAGCCGTCGTGCGCACGCACGGCATGCGGCTGCGCGTCCTTCGTGATCCCGGGCAGCGTGAGCGCGATGCCGAAAACGGCCGCCGCACCGCCGCCGGCGAGTGCCACCGAGGCCAGGCTCCCGACGCGGTCTTCCGCGAGGACGATCCAGGCGAGGGCGGCGAGGCACGCGAGCGCGACCCCGAAGCGCGAGTACGTCAGCAGCACCGTCAGACCGGCGCCGTACAGGAGCACCGCCCCGGCCGCGTATCGCCGCGACGCGAGCCAAAGCGCGACCGGCACTGCGACGGCGGCGAGCAGCGCGAGCTCGTTCCAGTAGTCGAGCGGCGCGCGCAGGCGCGCGAGACGCCCGTAGTCGGAGTAGAGCGACGGCACGCACTTCGCGAGCAGCGCATAGCCGAGCAAGAGCGCAAGCAGCGGCGCCGCGCCGCGCGCTATCGACTCGGCCGGCCGCTGCAGGAGCGCCGCAGCGAATGCGCCGAGGAGCGCGAACGCCGCGTAGACGAGCGTCCGGTTCGTGTACTGCCACGAGTCCTCGGGCGAGACCGACCAGAGCGTGGTGACGCCGACCCAGATCGCGAGCCCGAAGAGCCCTGCGAGGAACCCGGCGCCGGCTACGTCGAGCCTCGGCCCGGGCAACGCGCCGACGAGGACCGCGGCGGTAGCGGCCGCGGCAGCCACGAGCGCGATGCCTCCGATCCAGACGAGCGACGAGAGTGTCGTCCCCCGAGCAAAGAAGAATGCCGCGAAAACGAGGGCGCCCCCCGTTGCTGCAACGACGGCTCCCGCGGTCGACCGCCGTTCGACCAGAGCGCGCACCGGCGAGGACGCTAGCATTGCGAAAACGCCTCGGACGGCCCGTTCACAAACGGTTTACATCGTCGTTACGCCGAGAACACCGCCGTTGGAGAGACTGCCCGGAGAGGGTTGCGCAACGGACGTTTGACCTGTCCGCGATTGGAGCACGGGAGACGATGATGCAGACGACACGTTCCATACAGAAGACGGGGCTCGCCGCCGCCGTCGTCGTCTCGGTGCTCGCTCTCGTCGCCGCCGGCGCGCCCGCTGCCTCGGCAGCGCCCGCAGCGACCCAAACGGCGACGAGCAACTGCTGGCTTCAGGTCGTGAACGACTGGCTCGCCCACGGCCAGGTCACCGGCCTGTACCCGATCCCCTGCTACACGCAGGCGATTCAGCACCTCAGCGCCTACCCCGACATCAAGCAGTACTCGAGCGCGATCGACGACATCCACCGCGCGCTGCTCGCCGCCATCCACGAGGAGCGCGGCAACGGCCCCGGCGGCAGCCTCGGTCTCGGCGGCGGGGGTGGCGGAGCCATCGGGGGCGGCGGCGGCGGATCCGGCGGCGGGACCGGCGGCCAGGGCAAGAGTCTCTTCAGCCGGCTCGCGGCCGACATCGGCCCGGGGAACGCGCAGTCCATTCCGCTCCCGCTGCTCGTGCTCGGCGGCCTCGCCCTTCTCCTGTTTTTGACAGCAGCTGCGACCTGGTTTGCGCGGCGTCTCCAGGGCCGGCGAATCACCCCCGCGCCCGCCCACGCGCCCGCGGCCAGCTCCGTCCGACCCAAGCCCTAACCTCCGGTCCCCCTCGGGCTTCTAGCCAGGTTCGGCGGGGACGTCGAGCACATCATCAGGGCTACAGTGGAAGGGGTCGGCCATGGCGAGCGTAGAGCAACACAACACGACGGATCCGACGACCGAAGAGGTGGTCAACACCGTCACAGACGAGGGAGCTCGCCTCGGCGTGCGCCGTTTCTTCACCATCCCCGGGCGCGATCCGTTCGACGAGATCGAGTGGGAGAACCGCGACGCCGTCATCCCCGGCCGCAACGGCCCGGCCTTCGAGCAGCGGGCCGTCGAATTTCCCAAGTTCTGGTCGCAGACGGCGACCAACATCGTCGCCCAGAAGTATTTCCGCGGCCGGTTGAGCTCGCCGGAGCGCGAGTCGAGCGTCAAGCAGATGGTCGGCCGCGTGGTCGACACGGCGGTCGCCTGGGGCACCCAGGGCGGCTATTTCGCCGACGACGACGAGCGCGACACGTTCGCGGCCGAGCTGAAGGCGATCCTCGTCAACCAGTACGCGTCGTTCAACAGCCCGGTGTGGTTCAACGTCGGCTTCGAGGAGAAGCCGCAGTGCTCGGCGTGCTTCATCCTCTCCATCGACGACTCGATGGAGTCGATCCTCGACTGGATCCGCCGCGAGGGCGTCATCTTCCGGGGCGGCTCCGGCTCGGGCATCAACCTCTCCAAGCTTCGCTCCTCGAAGGAGCAGCTGTCCAAGGGCGGCTACGCGTCCGGCCCGGTCTCGTTCATGCGAGGCGCGGATGCAAGTGCAGGCACGATCAAGTCGGGCGGCAAGACGCGGCGCGCGGCGAAGATGGTCGTGCTCGACATCGACCATCCCGACGTCGAAGAGTTCATCTGGTGCAAGGCGAAAGAGGAGCGCAAGGCGCGCGTCCTCGAGCATGCGGGCTACGACATGTCGCTCGACTCGCCCGACTGGGCGTCGATCCAGTACCAGAACGCGAACAACTCCGTGCGTGTCACCGACGCGTTCATGGACTCGGCGGCCGAGGGCGGCGAGTTCACCCTCACTGCGCGGACCGACGGCGCGGTCGTGTCCACCGTTGACGCGCGCGACCTGCTCCGGCAGATCGCTGCAGCCGCCTGGGAGTGCGCCGACCCGGGCGTCCAGTACGACACGACCATCAACAGCTGGCACACGCTGCCGAACACCGGCCGCATCAACGCGTCCAATCCATGCTCGGAGTACATGTCGATCGACGACTCGGCGTGCAACCTCGCGTCGCTCAACCTGATGAAGTTCCGTCGCGAGGACGGCGAGCTCGACGTCGAGGCGTTCGAGCACGCGTGCGACGTCGTGTTCCTCGCGCAGGAGATCCTCGTCGGCTACTCGTCGTATCCGACGCCCGAGATCGAGCGCAACGCGAAGCGCTTCCGCCAGCTCGGCCTCGGCTACGCCAATCTGGGCGCGCTGCTCATGGCCCGCGGCCTCCCGTACGACTCCGACGAAGGCCGGGCGTACGCGGCGGCGATCACGGCGCTGATGACCGGCCGCGCGTATCGCAAGTCGGCCGAGATCGCCTCCCGCATGGGGCCGTTCGACGGCTACCAGGTGAACCGCGCTCCGATGATCGGCGTGATCGCGAAGCATCGCGCTGCGGTCGGCAACATCGAGAACTCCGACGTCGTGCCGGGCGATCTGCTGACCGCGTGCCGGAAGGCGTGGGACGACGCGCTCAACATCGGCGAGGTGAGTGGCTTCCGCAACGCGCAGGCGACAGTGCTCGCACCGACCGGAACGATCAGCTTCATGATGGACTGCGACACGACGGGCGTGGAGCCCGACTTCTCGCTCGTCAAGACGAAGCGGCTCGTCGGCGGCGGCGAGATCACGATCGTGAACAAGACGGTCCAGGCCGGCCTTGAGAAGCTCGGCTACGCGCCGCGCGAGGTGGACGAGATCGTCGCGTTCGTCGACGAGCGGAACACCGTCGTCGGCGCGCCGTACGTGAAGACCGAGCACTATCCCGTGTTCGACTGCGCCGTCGGCGACCGGTCGATCCACTACCTCGGCCACGTGAAGATGATGGGCGCGGTGCAGCCGTTCATCTCGGGAGCGATCTCGAAGACGGTCAACCTGCCCGAGTCGGCGACGATCGAGGACGTAATGAGCCTCTACATCGACGCGTGGAAGCTCGGCGTGAAGGCGATCGCGATCTACCGCGACAACTGCAAGGTGGCGCAGCCGCTGTCCAGCTCGAGCTCCGAAACCGCGTCGGCGACGCCGCCGGTGCTCGTGCGCGAGCGCAAGCGGCTTCCGCTCGACCGCACCGAGGTGGGACGGAAGTTCCAGGTCGGCGACCACGAGGGCTACATCCACGTCGGGCTCTACGACGACGGCAGCCCGGGCGACATCTTCGTCGACATCGCCAAGGACGGCACCACGATGGCCGGCCTGATGAACTCGCTCTGCCTCGCCGTCTCGATGGGCCTGCAGTACGGCGTGCCGCCCGAGGTGTACGTCTCGAAGCTGTCGCACATGCGCTTCGAGCCGAGCGGCATGACGAACGACGCGGACATCCGCGCGGCGAAGTCGATCGTCGACTACATCTTCCGCTGGTTCGGCAAGAAGTTCCTCACGCCCGAGCAGCAGGAGGAGGCCGGCATCCTCTCGCCGGAGGTCAAGGCGATGCTCGCCGATCGCTACGCGAACGGCGGCGAAGCGCCGGCCCCACCGGAGGCGCTCACGCCCGGCCAGACGGCGCTCTTCAACTCGTGGGAGGACGCCGTCGAGTGCGCCCGCTGCGGCGGCCGCATGATCCGCACCGGCTCGTGCTACACATGCCGCGACTGCGGCACGAACACCGGCTGCAGCTGAGTCGGCGACACAGTGTGATCGCGAAGAGGCCCCGGCGACGGGGCCTCTTCGTCTAGACGATCACGCGACGGCGCGCACCAAGCACCAACCACGTCGCGAGCGTCACGACGATGCCGCCAAGACCGACGCCGAGGAACACCAAGCCTGCCGTCGCCGGGGGAGGCGGGAGCGCGGTCAGCTGGACGCGGCGCGCCCCGGGCAGGATGAACACTCGTTGCCGCTCGCCGCGCGCGAACGGACGACTCGGAGGGGGCACGAGCAACTTCCGTATGCGCGGCGCAGGGAAGTTCGTCCCGACAGCGACGCGGGCGGAGGCGAAATGCCCGCCATCGACGAGAAGCGCGACGCCAGAGACGGTGATGACGAGGAAGAGCCCGAGCGCAATCACGAACGCGAGGGGCACGAGCCGGCGCCGCGGCGCGGGCTCAGGACCGACCACCCCGCGCTCCTCGGCCCACTGGGCCGCGAAAGCGCGTGCATCGAACACCGCGTAGCCGAGGACGTCTTCCGGCGACGCGCCCTCCAATGCCGCTTCCTCGAGATCGGCGGTGAGCTCCGCGGCCATCTCGTTGGCGACCGCGTCGGGAACCCGGAGCCGCTTCCACTCGCGGCGGCAATCGTCGACGAACGTCATGCGGCAACCTCCGTTGCGTGCAGACCGAGCACGGCGTCGATCGCGTCGCGCGCGGAAGCCCACTCGGAGACGCCGCTCGCAAGCGCGCGACGTCCCGATTCGGACAGGCGGTAGTACTTGCGCGGCGGGCCGCCGTCGCTCGCTGCTCGATACGTGTCGACGAGGCCGTCGCGCTCCAGGCGGCCGAGCAGCGGATAGATCGAGCCCTCGCCCACGATGGACAGGCCGCGGGAGCGGAGGCGCTTCGTCATCTCGTACCCGTATGCAGGCTCGTCGGCCACGACGGCCAGCAGGCAAAGGTCGAGCACCCCGCGAAGCAATTGGCTGCTGCGCCGCTCTGTGGTTGCCATGCGGTGCAAGATACCAGGCATTGCCTTGCACCGCAAGACTTGATCGCTGCAAGGCTTCGGTGGTGCTGCGATCGCTCGGCCATGTCTCCCGGGCCGCACGGCGCGTGGGCGCCGGTCCCCTGTTCGGCGCCGCTCGCGACTGCGTGGATCGGATCCTGATCGCGATCGGCACTCCCCCGCTCCGAGCGACCGTCGACGGGCTCGAGATTCGGGGCTTCCTCCGTCACCGCAGCTTTCTCGCCGAGCTCGGCCGCGGCGAGCACGAACCGCTCGCCGGCGAGACGTTCCGCCGAGAGCTCGCCTACGCGGACGTCGTCGCCGACGTCGGAGCGCACGTCGGCTTCTACTCGCTGCTTGCAGCTCGCGAGGCTCCGCACGCGACCGTGGTCGCATTCGAGCCCGACCCCTACAACGCAGCCGCGCTCCGCGCGAACGTGCGGCGCTCAGGCGTGCGCAACGTCCGCGTCGTCGAACGCGCGGTTGCCGATCGCGCACGCCGCGCGAGCTTTCGGCAGAACAAGGCAACGACGGGCAGCTCGCTCATCCCTCGCGTCGTCGGCGTCGGCCCTGCCCGCGACATCGAGGTCGATACGACGACCCTCGACGCGGAGCTCGGCGACTTGTCCGGCCGGCGTCTGCTGCTGAAGCTCGACGTCGAAGGCGCGGAGCGGCTCGCCCTGAGCGGCGCCGCCGGATCGCTTCGGGATGCGGCGGCCGTCACGGCGATCGTCGAGCTCCATCCCGCCGCCCTGCGCGAAGCCGGCACGACACCGCACGAGCTCGTAGCCGACCTCGAAACGCTCGGTCTCGCCCCGCAGTATCTCGACGAGGCGTCGCACAGCGTGATTCCGCTCGATCACGAGCTACGGAAAGGGAACCTCCTCGGGCGGCGTTTTACCGGGCGCTGACGTTCAGAGGTTTTGGCCGGTCGTGGACGCGGGAACCGGTCTTGGATGCTCGCTCCCGACAGATCGTTCCCGAACGGCAGTCCGGTCTGCGACTACTGGCTCAGCCGCTGCGAGGGCTTCACGGTCCGCGCCGGCCATCGTACGCTCGGCGTCGTCGAGGCAGTCGAGCACGAGAAGAGCGCCGGACGCGCCGACACGATCGTGCTGCGCAGGCCACATCGACGCCGCCGCGCGCTGGACGCGGGTGAGGTGCTCGCCGTCGTGCCTGCGCGCAAGATGCTTCTTGCCCGCCGCCACCAGCACGCGAAGCTGCTCGTGCAGCATGCGGCCCACCAGGTCGAGCACGGGGTCGAGGTCGCGACGCCGATCGTCGCAGACATCGTGATGCGGGCCGCGTCGGCGGTGTGGAGGTTCGCCCGCTGGGCAGCCGCCGAGCTGCGCCGCGAAATGCCTCGGCTCGCACGCGTCGTCGCGGCCGAGATCCACGAGCGCAACCTGCAGCGTGCCGCGCCCGAAACGGGCCGAGCGCACCGCGTCGCAAACGAGTATCGCGCCGCCAAACCCTCCTAGCAGCCGCTCGGTCGAGGCCGGAACGTCGGCCCGACCGTGAGCCCGTCGCTACGCGCGAGCGCCGCGAGCTTCGCGCGGTAGACGACCATGTCCGCGTGCTGCCAGTCGGCGTGCGTCTGGCAGCGCCACGGCGCGTACAGCTCCTTGTGCAGCGGGCTCGTCAGACTCTCGTTGTGGCCGATCACATTGGCGAGCGGGATCCTGTACCGCCACATGAGCCACGCGGTGAGCGCGAGCGACGAGCGCATCTGCGCCGCGTCGTGCATCACTTCGGCGTCGGAGAGGCCCACGTGCTCGATCCCGATCGCCACCCAGTTGAGCCCGACCGTGTGCCGGCACATGACGTTCAGCGGCACGAGCTGGTAGATGGTGCCGTCGCGGTCGATGACGAAGTGGGCACACGTGCCCGGCAGCTCGTGCAGCTCGGAATCGGGAACGTCGGCCGCGAACGTGTTGTAGACGGACGAGAACGAGTTGGTCGCGGTCACGTGCTCGACGATCGCCCGCGGGTGCAGCACCCACGAGTGGATGCCGTAGTGCTTCTCCGAGTACGCCGCCATCTCCGCACGGCGCGTCGCCCCGTACGGGATCGGCTTCCACACGATGTGCGGCTTCGGCGGCGCCGCCAGCGCGAGCGCGGCGAGGGCGAGAGCGATCACCGCAGCCGGTATACCCGGTCCGCGACCTCCTCGACGTCCCAGTGCGCGAGGAATCCCGCGGCGGCCGGTCGGCCGGGCTCGGCGAGGAGGACGTCCCGCGCGCCGAGGCGCGGCAGCAGCCCGAGGAGCAGGCTCGCGTTGCGTTCCTCGTACAGGAGGTCGGCGCCGAGCACGAGATCCCACGGCGCGCCATCGAGCAGCGGGCCGGGCTCGTCCCAGCGCACGCGCTCCGCCCGCAGCACGATCCCGTTGCGCGCGGCGTTCTCCTGCAGCAACGTCACGGCATCGTCGGCCCAGTCGGTGGCGAGGACGTCGGCGCCGCGCAGCGCGGCGGCGAGCGACGGCAGGCCGAGGCCCGCGCCGAGCTCGAGCACGCGCCTGCCGCCGAAGTCGAGCTCGGCCACGACGCGCGCGAGCACGATGCCGCTCGGCCACAGCTCCGCCCAGTAGGGCATGAACTCGTCCTCGCCGAAGGCCTCCTCGTCGATCAGGTCGTCCGCGCTCGGCGGCCGGAGGAGCATCAGCTCCCGGCCCGCGAGATCGAGGCACTCCTCGATCAGAGGGCGGCGAAAAGATCGACGTGGACGCCGTCCGGGTCCGCAACCTGCGCATAGCGGTGACCCCAGAACGCGTCCCACGGCTCCTTCACGCCCTCGAAGCCGGACGCCACGACGCGCGCGTACGTCTCGTCGACGTCTGCAGGGCTGTCGCACGCAAACGCGAGCGCGATCTGGTTGCCGGTCGCGCGCTGCCAGTCCGGCGAGAAGCTGCGGATGACGTCCTCGGTGTCGAACATCAGGCGGATCCCGTTGGAGAGGGTCGCCTCGACGTGATCGTCGCCTTCGGCGATCTCGATGCCGAGCAGGCGATAGAAGGCCCGCGACCGGTCGAGATCCGCGGAGACGATCCCAAGTGCGTCCAACTGCGGCACGAGCCGGACGCTAACCGATAGCGTCGCGGACGTGCGCTACCGCCAGCTCGGCTCCAGCGACCTCCAGGTGTCCGAGATCAGCCTCGGCTCGTGGCTGACGTACGGCGGCGGCGTCGGGAGCGACCAGGCCGAGGCCTGCGTCGCGAAAGCGTTCGAGGTCGGCATCAACTTCATCGACACCGCGAACGTCTATGCCGGCGGCGCTGCCGAGGAGTTTCTCGGCCAGGTGCTGGCCGGCAGGCAGCGCGACTCGTACGTCCTCGCGACGAAGGTCTTCTTCCCGATGCCGGACGGCGGCCGCGGGCTCTCGCGCGCGCAGATCGTCAAGCAGATGGACGCGTCGCTCGCACGCCTGCGCACCGACTACGTCGACCTGTACCAGTGCCATCGCTACGACTGGGACACGCCGCTCGAGGAGACGATGGATGCGCTCACCAAGGTCGTGCGGCAGGGCAAGGCCCGCTACATCGGCTTCAGTGAGTGGCCGGTGGACAAGATCTCCGAGGCTCTTGCACTCCCGAACGTCGAGAAGTTCGTCTCCAGCCAGCCGCAGTACTCGATGCTCTGGCGCGGCCCCGAACGCGACGTCATCCCGTTCTGTGCCGAGCACGGCATCTCGCAGATCGTCTGGTCGCCACTCGCGCAGGGCGTCCTCACCGGCAAGTACAAGCCGGGCGAGCCACCGCCGAAGGACAGCCGCGCCGCGGCGGAGAGCATGAACTACTTCTTCGACGACCGCCTGCGCGCGGACAAGCTGCTCGAGCAGGTGCAGGAGCTCGGGAACGTGGCGAAGGAGCTCGGCATCTCGACTGCGCAGCTCGCGCTCGCCTGGGTCCTGCGCGAGCCGAACGTCGCTTCCGCGATCATCGGCGCCTCGCGCCCGCAGCAGGTGGAGGACAACGCCGCCGCGAGCGGCGTCGACCTCGACGGCGCGACGCTCGCCCGCATCGACGAGATCCTCGACGGCCTCGTCGCCTGGGAAGGGTCGGCGAGCTAGGGCACGACTTTGCCGGGGTTCAAGATCCCGTTGGGATCGAAGAGCTCCTTGATGCCGCGGTAGAGATCGAGCAGATCCGGATGCTCGCGGGCGAGGTAGCCGAGCTTGCCGTAGCCGATGCCGTGCTCCCCCGTGCACGTGCCGCCGCGCGCGAGCGCGTCCTCGACGAGCGCGGTGTTCAGCGCTTCCGCCCGTCCGACCGACTCGACGTCGGCGGGATCGAGCAGGAACGCGAGGTGGAAGTTGCCGTCGCCGACGTGGCCGACGATGCCGCCGCGGAGGCCGGACGCGTCGAGCGCCGCGCGCGCGTTCTCGATCGCCGAGGCCAGCTCGGAGAGCGGCACGGCGACATCGGTCGTCATCGCCTTCGATCCGGGAGCCAGTGCGAGAGACGCCATCAGCGCGCCGTGTCGCGCATCCCACATGCGCGCGCGCGCAGTCGGGTCGGTCTCCGACTCGAACGCGGTTGCACCCTCGTCCTCGGCGAGCTCGCGCACCGTCTCGAGCTCACCCCCGAGCTCGATGAAGAGATACGGCGACTCCGGGAACGACGTCCCCTTGAACGCGTTCAGCGCGGCGATCGTCGTCGCGTCGAGGAGCTCGCACCGGGTCACGAGGACACCCGCACCGATGATCGCGGCTGCGGCACGGCAGGCCGATTCCACCGACGGGAACGCAGCGCGCGCGACGATGATGCGCTCGGGGATCGGGTGCAGGCGCAGCGTCAGCTCGGTGATCACGCCGAGCGTTCCCTCCGATCCGACGAAGAGCTCCGTGAGGTTGTAGCCCGCTGAGGTCTTCACCGCACGCGACCCGGTGCGCACGACGCGGCCGTCGGCGAGCACGACCTCGAGCGCGAGCACGTGCGCGCGCATGCCGCCGTAGCGGACGGTCGTCGTCCCGCTCGCGTTCGTCGCCGCCATGCCGCCGAGCGTCGCGTCCGCACCCGGGTCGACCGGGAACCAGAGGCCGTGCGGGCCTGCCGCCGCCGCCAGCTGCGAGCGCGTCGCGCCCGCCTGCACGGTCGCGGTCAGATCGTCGGGCCGCACGGCCACGATCCGGTTCAGCCGCGTCAAGTCGAGGCTGATCCCGCCGTGCAGCGGGATCACGTGCCCCTCGAGGCTCGTGCCGGCACCGAATGCGACGACGGGCACGCCGGCCGCGTTCGCGTGTGCGAGCACGGCCGATACTTCCGCTGCCGACTCGGCGAAGACGACGACGTCAGGACGATGCGGCTCGTGGTAGCTGAGGTCGCCGGCGTGCTGGTCGAGCACCGACTCGACCACGCTCACACGGCTCTCGTCCGGAACGAGCCTCAGGAGCTCGGCACGGAGGTCGGCTGCGACCGCCACACCGGCAAGGGTATGTCAGCTACCGGGACGCCTGAAGCCGTTCGTGCAGGTTCCCTTCGTCTCGGGCGTGATCGCGACGTTCGTCGCCTTGACGGTGAGGCCCTTGTCGGTGCTCGTGCCACGCACGAACGCGCACGTCTTCACCTTGATCGTGGAAGCCGCCACCGTGATCGTTCGCGTGAGCGACGTCTTCGACGACACGGTGACGGTCGTGGTGCGCGGCGCCGACGATCCGAACGACGCTCCCTTGACGGTGAGCGTCGAGCCGCTCGCCTTCGTCACCGACCCGAATGCGAAGCCGAAGTTGGCGTTGCCGCCGAAGCCACCCGGCGGGCGCTGACCGCCCGTCGGCGGCGTCGTGCGAGTCCGGTTGCCAGCGGTGCCTCCACCACGGCCGGCAAAGCCGCTGGTGCACGAGCCCTTGACCGGTTGCGAGATCGTGATCCGCGTGGCGGCGACGACGCCCTTGGCGTTCCGTGCACCGGTCGCCATGACGCACGCGCCGACCTTCAGGCTCGATTTCGGCGCGGCTTCCTGCTCGGTGATCTTCGCCGAGCCGGCCGAAACGAGCGACTTGCCGGACGGGCTGAGCGTCGTCGTGATCGTGAACGTCGTGCCCTTGACCGCGACGACCGGGCCGAACAGGGAGCCCTGCACGGGCGATGCCGCCGAGGCCGCGGGAACCAGAACGAGCGCGGCCGCCACCGCCGCAATGCCGCTACGAATCATCATCCACCTCCATTCGAGCTGCTACCCCCGCCGAAGCCGGTGGCGCCGCCGTTGCTGTTGCTGTTGCCGCTACCGGTGCCGCCGAACCCGGTCGCCCCGCCACTTCCGCCGCCAAGACCGCCGGCGCCCCCGAGCGAAATCGAGCTCGCGGCCACCGTGCCGTTCTTCTGCGTCGTGCCGCGCACGACGACCGAGTCGCCGGGTCGCACGTTCTTCACCGTCCCCGAGACCGTCCTCGTCACCTGCGACGCCGCCGACGTCGTCACCTTGATGGTGTTCCCGCTCGTGTCCGTGATGTACAGGGTCGAGCCTTTGATCAGCGTGACGGTGCCGATGGTCGCGCCGCCGCCCGCGGAGAACGCCGAGCCTCCGGTCGCACCGCTACCACTCCCGCCGCCGCGGAAGCGGGACGCGAACGACGAGGCGGCTCCGCTCCCCGCGCCGCTCGACGAGCTCGAGCTCGAGCCGAGATGCTTCTGCGCCTCGGCGCCGCCGATGAACGCGCCTGCTCCGACGATGGCGACGGCGAGCGCGAGCGTGACGCGCGGCATCTTGCGCCGACGGGAGATCGCCAGCGCCTCGAGCTCGGCAGCGACGTCGTCGTCGTCGGGCTCGTCCGCAGGCACCGGCAGCCCGGTGTCGAGTGTGCTCATTCCATGCTCCTATTCGTAACGCAGTGCTTCGATGGGCCTGAGGGCCGCTGCGCGGTTGGCGGGATAGATGCCGAAGAAGAGGCCGACGGCGACGCCGACGCCGAGCGCGAGCAGCACCGAGTACAGCTGCACGACCGGCTGGACGCCCACGATCTTGAAGAAGCTTCCGACGAGGCCGGCAGCCACGCCGACGACGCCGCCGCAGATCGACAGCAGCACCGCCTCGGTGAGGAACTGGCCGAGGATGTCGCCGCGGCGCGCGCCGAGCGCTTTGCGGATTCCGATCTCGCGTGTGCGCTCTGTGACGGTGACGAGCATGATGTTCATCACGCCGATCCCGCCGACAAGCAGCGAGATGGCGGCCACTGCCGCGAGCAGCACGGTGAAGACGTGGTTCGTCGATGCGGTCGTCTGCAGGAGCGACGCCTGGTTCTGCACCCGGAAGTTCGCCGTGCCGTCGGACGAGTGGTTCGGCGTGAGGATGTCGGTCGCCTCCGCTTCGGCTGCGTTCACCTGGCCGGAGGACTTCGCCTCGACGATGATCTGACTGAGCCCGCCCGTGACGCCGGTGATGAGGTCCTGCGTCGTCGTCAGCGGCGCGATGGCGATGTCGTCCTGGTCCTGGATGCCGTTCGAGCCCTTGGGCGTGAGGACGCCGACGACCTGGAAGCCGATGCCGTTCAGCTTGATCGTCTGTCCGAGTGGGTTCTGGCTGCCGAACACGTTCTCGACCACGGTCTCGCCGAGCACGACGACGCGCGCGTGCTCCGCCTCCTCTTGTGCGGTGATGAACGTCCCCGCCTCGACCGGGGACTTGCGAGCCTCCTCGTACGACGGTGTCGTGCCGACGAACTGGCTCGGCGAGTAGCTCGCGGCGCCGAAGGTCGCGGTGACGCTCCCGTTCACGACGGGAGTCACCGATTTGATGTCCGGCGCCGCATTCTGATCCTCGAGCGCCTTGACGTCCTTCGTCGTGAATTGCGTGAAGGAGCTTTGCGCCCCGCCTGAGCCGCGGCCGAAACTGAACCCCGGCATGATCGAGACGACGTTCGTCCCGAGCGCCTCGATGCGCTGCTGCACCGCGGCGGAGGAACCGTTGCCGACGGCGACGAGGATGATGACGGCGGCGACCCCGATCGTGATCCCGAGCATCGTCAGCAGCGAGCGGAGGCGGTTCGCGAGCACACCCTGCACCGCCATCCGGAGTGCCTCCGCGGCGGTCACGCGCTCATCACCACCGTCTTGGCTTCGTCGGACTCGATGAGGCCATCGGCGATGTGGACGACGCGCTTCGCGTACGCGGCGACGTCGGGCTCGTGGGTGATCATCACGATCGTCCTGCCGCTCGCGTTGAGCCGGGCGAAGATCTGCATGACCTCCGCGCTCGCCGCGCTGTCCAGGTTGCCCGTCGGCTCGTCCGCGAGCACGATCGCCGGCTCGGTGACGATCGCGCGCGCGATCGCGACGCGCTGTTGCTGCCCGCCGGAGAGCTCCGAGGGCACGTGGTGCATGCGGTCGGCGACACCGACCGCCGCGAGAGCTTCCTCGGCGCGCCGCTTGCGTTCCGCCTTCGGTGCACGCGCGTAGATGAGCGGCAGCTCGACGTTGCGCAACGCGCTCGTGCGCGGAATGAGGTTGTAAGCCTGGAAGACGAAGCCGATTTTCCGGTTGCGGACGAACGCAAGCTCGAACTCGTCGAGACGGCTGACGTCGAGCCCTTCGAGGAGATACCGCCCTTCGGTCGGGACGTCGAGGCAGCCGACGAGGTTCATGAGCGTCGACTTGCCGCTGCCGGACGCGCCCATGACGGCGATGAAGTCGCCGCGCTCGACGCGCAGATCGATGCCGCGCAACGCATGCACGGCGATGTCGCCGGTGCCGTACGTCTTTGTGACGTGCTCGAGGACGAGCGTGGCGCGGCGCCGAGGGCGGCTCATCCGCCGAATCCACCACCGAAGAAGGCGGCGCCGCCGGCGCCGCGACGGCCGGTTCCGGTTGTCGAGCCCGTACCCGTGGTGCCGGATCCGGTGGCGCCGGTCGTGGCGAGAGACACGGAGGGGAGTACGACGCTCTCGTTCGCCTTCAGGCCGCTGAGGATGGCCGTGGACGAGTCGCCCTGGAGGCCGGCGACGACGGGCACGCTCACCTGCTTGCCCGCCTGGAGGACGGTGACGGTCGCGTTGGCGCCGCTCCCGCGCACGGCTGCGGTGGGAACGTGCAGGACGTTGTCGGCTTCGCTGACGACGACGTCGACGTTGCCGGTCATCCCGGACTTGAGCCCCGCCTCGGTCCGGTCGAGCGCGAACGTGACGGTGTAGGTGACAACACCGGAGGTGGAAGTCGCCGTGCCTGCGATGGCGATGATGTGCGCCGCGAGCTCGACCGTCGGCAGCGCGTCGACCGTGACTGTTGCCGGCTGGCCGACGCGGAGCTTCGCCGTGTCGGTCTCGGCGAAGCCGGCGACGAGCTGCATGCCGTTGATGCCGGTGAGCGTGACGAGACCCGTCGACGAGCCGCTGCCGGAGGAGCCGCTGGCCGACGACGAGCTCGAGACGGCGGAGCTGCCGCCGCCCGACTCCGCCGTGCCGACGGTGCCGTTGACAGAGGCAACCGTCCCTGCGATCGGCGCGCGCAACTCCGTATCCGAGACCGCCTTCTCCGCGGTCGCGACGTTGACCCGCGCGTTGACGACGCTCGCGTTCGCGGCGTCGAGCACAGCGGCGGTCGGAGGCGCCTGCTTGACCGCGACGCCCATACGCGCCGACTTCACCGAGAGCTCGTCGGACGACACTGTCTGCGCGTCACGCGCAGTGCCCGATGCGGCATTCAGCTTCGCGTTGCTCAGCGCGGAGCGGTCGGAGGCGATCTTCGCCTCGTCGGCCTGGATGGACTTGGCGTCGTTCTGGAGGCCCGTCAGCGCAGCCTGGTCGTTCGTGAGAGTGGTGTTGTCCTGGGTGATCGCATAGCTGTCGCCGTTCTGCGTCTTCTGCAGCGAGGTGAGCGAGGCCTGGTCGCTCTCGACCGCGGACCTGTCGTTCGCGATTGCGGCGGTGTATTGCGCGATACCCGCGTTGTTGTGCGCGGTCTGCGCCGCGGTCAGGCTCGTCTGGTCGGCGGAGAGCTGGTTGTTGTCGGAGTTTTCCTGGGCCTGAAGGTCGAACTGGTGCTGCGAGTCGGACTGCTGCTTCGTCTGGTCGGCGGCGAGCTGCGTCTTGTCGCTCGCGATCGCGGCGTTTGCCGCGTCCTCCGTCGCGTACGTCGCGCGATCCTTCGACTGCTGGTAGAGGTCGACCTTCTCCTGCCCCTGATCGGTCCGGAGCGAGCTCGTCGACTGCGCAACGGACGCGGCGGACTGCCTCGCATCCTGTTTCCGTGTCGCCTTCGCGTTCGCGAGCGCGTCCTTCGCCTGCGTGACCGAGAGGGCATCCTGCTTTCGCTGCTGAGCGGTCTCGCCCGTGAGCGTCTCCTCGTACTGCGCCTGCGCGGTCGCGAGCGAAGCCAGCGCCTGCTGCAGCGCCTGCTCCGCGGTGGTGGAGTCGATGCGGCCGAGGAGCTGACCCTGAGTGACGCGCTGCCCTGGCTTGACGCCGATCGAGGTGATCGTCCCTGCGCCCGTGAATCCGACGTTCAACTCCTTCGCAGCCTGCAGCGTGCCGGTCGCCGACGTGGTCGAGAGGACGACGCCGCGCGTCACCGTCGCCGTGCGAACGGCGGCTGCGGGGGTGCTCGTCCCGGCCACGACGAAGTAGGAACCGATACCCGCACCGATGAGCGCGGCGCCCATGATCCCGTTCAGGAGGCCGAGGCTGCGGAATGCACGCGGGATGGCCCTACGGCCGCGGACGGCTGGCAATCGGCTGGTGATGACGTTCATTGCGTGCTCCTTCGCGGGGACGAGTTCCACCCCGGACGGTGCACGAGGTGCGTATGAACCAGATGAGAACCCCGACCCGGCCTCGACTCTTAGAAACTTCTGAGTCCGTTCTTAATCGCGCTTGATGGTGTCTATCCATGCGGGACAGCGCGCTCCTCTACCTCCTCTCGAGCACCGGCCATCCCCGCGACCTCGCGGTCAAGCTGGCGCGCCTCTACCAGCGCGACCGGTGGCGGTTCTCGCCGCGCCGTCTCGACCGGCTCGTCGACGCAGTGCCGCTCGACCGGCCGATCTTCCTGCTCGGCGTCGCCGGCTGCGGCGGGACGCTGATCGGCCGATCACTGCGACGCAACCCCCGCGTCGTATCGATGTCGGGGGCGTCAGACGAGTGGACCGGCATCGACGAGCTGGGCGTCGTGCGGAACCGCATGCCGTCGCTTCCCCAGTCCCTCTGGGGCAACAAGCATCGCGTCGACATCGACGATCCCCTCCAGGGAACGACGCACTTCTTCGCCTCGGACGACCTGCTCCCCGCCTACCGCAAGACCGGGCGGGACGCGACCGCCGAGGACGCGCGTCGGCTCGCCCGCGTTCTCCGTGAGCATCTCGCCGTCTACGCACACGATCCCGGTCGCGCCCGCTTCCTGGACAAGACGCACACGAACACGGTGAAGGTGCCGCTGCTCGCCGAGCTTCTGGCGGCGCACGACCCGCACTTTGTCCTCGTCGTCCGCAGCCCGTACGCGTGCTGCCCGTGGCTGGTCCGCAAGAAGCCGCCGTCGTTCCGCGTGCCGCTCACGTGGGAGCGCCGGCTGGAGTTCGCCGCGGAGCACTGGGCAAACGCGTACGGGACAGCGCTCGAGGACGCGAAGCGCGTGGCGAATGTCACCGTGGTGCGCTTCGAGGATTGGCTCGCCGACCCCGAGGCCGGCACGCGGAGCCTGTCCGCGGCGCTCGGCCTCCACTTCGACGCGGCGATGGTCCCGCGCAGCGGCCAGCGCCTTCCCTTCGCGACGCTCCCGAGCGACCGCAAGTGGTACCCGATCTACCGAGACTCGAGGGCGGACGGGCTCACTCCGTCCGACGTCGCGATCATCGACCGGCGCTGCGGCGAGCTCGCCGCCCGCCTCGGCTACTCGTCGCCGGGTGACGGCGTCCGAGCCAGCAGCACGGAGTCTGCGAGCCCATATTCGACCGCCTCCTCCGGAGAGAGGAACCGGTCGCGGTCGATGTCGACCGTGACCTGCTCCACGTCCTTGCCGGAGTGACGCGCAATGATCTCCGCGTACTTGCGCGTGATCGCGAGGATCTCGCGCGCGGCGATCTGGATGTCGGCCGGTGTGCCGCGGAAGCCACCCGATCCCTGATGGATCATCACCTTGGCGTTCGGGAGCACGTGGCGCTTGCCGGCGGCACCTGACGCGAGCACGAGCGCGCCGGCAGACATCGCCATGCCGATTCCGTACGTACAGACGTCGGGCTTGACGAACTGCATCGCGTCGTAGATGGCGAACCCCGCGTACGCGTCGCCGCCGGGCGAGTTGACGTACAGGTGGATGTCCGCGTCCGGGTCCTCCGCTTCGAGGAAGAGGAGCTGCGCGACGACGAGGTTCGCGGACTGCTCGTCGACCTGCGTCCCGAGAAAGACGATGCGCTCCCGCAGGAGGCGCGAGAAGATGTCGAACGATCGCTCGAAGCGCCCGTCCGACTCCACCACCATTGGCACAAGGGCGCTCACGGTGCGTATAATACGCAACCATGGAGTTGCACGTCGAGAGAGACGTCCTCTTCCCGGCCGGGCCGGACGAGGTCTGGGAGGCGCTGACCGACCCGGAGCGGCTCGAGGAGTGGTTCGCCACCGAGGCCGAGCTCGATCCCCGGCCGGGCGGCGAAGGCGTCTTCCGCTGGGCCGACGGCGAGGAGCGGCGCGCCGTCGTGCGCGAGGCCGAGCCGGAGGAGCGCCTCGTGCTCGACTGGGACGACGGCGGAGAGGTCGTGCTCGAGCTGGAGGAGGTCGAGGGCGGCACGCGCGTGCACGTCACCGAGACGTCGCCGGACTTCGCCACGGCGCTCGAGCTGCACGCCCTCGCGTGGGCACCCGTTCACTAGATCTCGTCTTCGACGCGCTCGGGGATCCGGGGCGGCGCGCCCTCGTCGCCTCTGTGGCGGACCGCGGCACCGCCACGGCTACCGAGCTGGCGGCGGAGCTGCCGGTGACGCGGCAGGCGGTCGCGAAGCAGCTCGGCGCGCTCGCCGACGCCGGCCTCCTGAGCGCGACGCGCGTCGGCCGCGAGACGCGCTACGCGGTGACGCCACAGCCGCTCGGCGACGCTGCTGCCTGGCTCGTCGAGATGGGCGGCCGCTGGGACGAGCGCCTCGCGGCGCTCGGACGTTCCCTCGCTAGGGCCCGAGCCGCTCGACCACCCAGGTAGCGCCCTCGCGGCGATACCTGAAGCGGTCGTGCAGCCGGTCGTCGCCGTGCTGCCAGAACTCCCAGGCGTCCGGCACGAGCCGGAAGCCTCCCCACCACTCGGGCCGCGCCGGCGCGCCCTCCGCCGCGAGCTCGGCGATGCGCTGCTCGAGCCACTCACGCGACTCGACCGGCCGGCTCTGCGGCGAGGAGGCCGCGGACAGCCGCGCACCGAGCGGCCGCGAGGCGAAGTACGCATCGGATTCGGTGGCTGACACCGGCTGCGCCGCGCCCTCGATGCGCACCTGCCGGCCGAGCGGTTCCCAGTAGAAGAGGAGCGCCGCCCGCGGGTTCTCCGCCAGCTCGCGCCCCTTGCGGCTCGGGTAGTGCGAGTAGAAGACGATCCCGTCGTCGTCCGCCTGCTTCATGAGCACCATGCGCGCGGACGGGCTCCCGTCGGCGGACGCGGTGGCGAGGGCCATCTTCTCTGCCGCCGGGACGGCCGCTTCCGCCTCGGCGAACCACCGATGAAACTGGGCCAGCGGGTCGGGATCGAGGTCGACGCGATTCAGCGGACTCATCGCGGTGACGCTACGGGAAACCCCCGTCGCAGCGCCCTCGCCCGAGCAGGTACACCTGGTTCATGGCCACGATCGACGAGATCGCCACCGACGTCATCCTGCGCGACGGCTCCACCCTGCGGCTCCGCCCGCCGCTCTCAGAGGACGCCGATGCGATCCTGGCGTTCTTCGAGAGCCTCTCCGACCGCAGCCGCTACCTCCGGTTCCACGGCTTCCCGGCGCTCGGCCCGAAGCTGATCGCGCCGTTCCTCGAGCCGGACTGGGAGGAGCGCGGCGCGCTCGCCGGCTGGCTCGACGGGCGTGTGGTCGCGCTCGCGAACTTCGTCCGCCTCCGCGATCCGCGACGGGCGGAGGCCGCGTTCACCGTCGCAGACGACTTCCAGGGCCGCGGGATCGGCACGCGCCTCCTCGAGCAGCTCGCTGCCCTCGCCGCCGACGCGGGCATCGAGCGCTTCGTCGCAGAAGTGATGCCCGACAACCGCAACATGCTCGTCGTCTTCCGCGACGCAGGCTTCGACGTCACGCGCGAGCTCGAGGGGGGATCGGTCGAGGTGCACTTCCCGATCGCGCCGACCGCGCACTATCGCGAGCAGGTGGCCGAGCGAGACCACCTCGCCGTACGCGCGTCGCTCCGCCCCTTCTTCGATCCGTCGTGCGTCGCCGTCATCGGCGCGTCCGCGCGCCGCGGCTCCATCGGCGGCGAGCTCTTCCGCAACGTCCTCGCGGCAGACTTCACCGGCGCCGCGTATCCGGTCAACCGCGGAGGTGACGCGGTCGCGGGTGTGCGCGGCTACACGCGAGTCGCAGACATCCCCGACACGGTCGATCTCGTCGTCATCTGCCTGCCGGGAGAGCACGTGCTCGACGCGGCGCAGGAAGCCCTCGAGGCCGGCGTGCGCGCGCTCGTCGTCATCTCGGCCGGCTTTGCCGAGATCGGCGCGGAGGGCCGCGTGCGCCAGGAGCAGCTGCTCGAGCTCGTCCGCGCGCACGGCGCGCGGATGATCGGCCCGAACTGCCTCGGCATCTCGTCCGCTTCGACGAGGCTCAACGCCACCTTCGCGCCACGCGCGTTCCCGCCCGGGAAGATCGGCTTCTCGTCGCAGAGCGGCGCGCTCGGTCTCGCGGTGCTGGAGCACGGCGAGAAGCGCGGGCTCGGCCTGTCCTCATTCGTCTCGATCGGCAACAAGGCGGACGTCTCTTCGAACGACCTGCTCGAGTGGTGGGCGGAGGACGCGAGCACCGAGCTCGTGATGCTCTATCTCGAGTCGTTCGGCAATCCTCGGGCGTTCGCGCGCATCGCACGCCGCGTCGCGCGCAAGAAGCCGGTGCTCGCGATGAAGAGCGGCACGACGCGGGCCGGCATCAAGGCTGCAAGCTCGCACACCGCCGCGCTCGCCGGGTCGGAGGCCGCGGTCGATGCGCTCTTCCGGCAGGCGGGCGTCATCCGGACGCAGACGCTCGACGAGCTCGTCGACGTCGCCGCGCTCCTCTCCGACCAGCCCGTCCCGCGCGGGCGGCGCGTCGCGCTCGTCACGAACGCGGGCGGACTCGGAATCCTGTGTGCCGACGCATGCGAGGCCTCCGGGCTCGAGCTCCCGCCGCTCGCCGAGGAGACGTTGCGCGCGCTGCACGAGGTGATGCCGCTCGAGGGCAGCGCGGCGAACCCGGTCGACATCCTCGGCTCGGCGAATGCCAAGACGTTCGCCGACGTGCTGCCCATCGTGCTCGCCGATCCGGGCGTCGACTCGCTCATCGTTCTCTTCGTCCCGACCGTGGGCGTCTCCGAGGACGACGTCGGCGCCGCGATCAGCCGCGCCGCGGCCGGTGCGGACGACAAGCCCGTGCTCTGCGCATTCCTGTCCGCCAAGGGAGCACCCGCGACGTTGCGCAGCGCTGCTCCCGTGCCTGCATTCTCGTATCCCGAAGCCGCGGCCCGCGCGCTCAGCCGCGCGGCCGAGCGCAGCGACTGGCTGCGACGGCCGGCGGGCACCGTTCCCGACCTCACCGTCGACCGCGAGACGGCCGAGGCCGTCGTCGCCGAAGCTCTCGCGCTTGCCGACGACGCGTGGCTCGAGCCGGCACAGGCCCGCCGCCTCCTCGAGGCATATGGACTTCCGGTCGTCCCCGAACGTGTGGTCGATTCGGCGGACGCCGCGGTTGCGGCCGCCGCGGAGCTCGGCTTCCCCGTAGTCGTGAAGAGCGCCGCCGCGGGCGCGCACAAGACGGAATCGGGCGGCATCGCGCTGAACCTCGCAGACGAGATGGAGGTTCGTGCGGCAGTCGAACGGATCGGCGTGCCGGCGCTCGTGCAGCCGATGGTTCGCGGCGGCGCCGAGCTGCTCGCGGGCGCGGTCCAGGATCCGGTGTTCGGGCCGCTCGTGGCGTTCGGCCCCGGAGGCGTCTTCGCAGAGCTCATCGGCCAGGCGCAGTTCCGCCTCGCGCCGCTCACCGACCTCGACGCCCGCGAGCTCGTGCGCGCCGGAAAGGCCGGACGGCTCGTCGCCGGCTTCCGCGGCGCGCCGCCCGCGGACGAGGATGCGCTCGTCGACCTGCTCGTCCGCCTCTCGCGGCTCGCCGAGGACATTCCCGAGATGGCCGAGCTCGATCTGAACCCGGTGCTCGCCCTCTCCGACCGCTGCCTCGCCGTCGACGCACGCGTCCGCGTGGCGCGGCAGGCGCCACACCGGCGCGCGAAGTCCTGGTAAGCCGAAGGCCGACTTTCGCCGGCCTTTGACTGGTGGATGCGCCGGAGCTTCGTGAAGCCCGGGCTATGTGCCTCCAGCCTCGCTCGACCGCCGACGCCGTCCATCCGGGATTCCACGTATGAGCTCGGGGGACTCCTTCGGATACCGTCACGGCATGCACGCCTTCGGAGTCGGATCCGTCGTCGAGAAGCTCCGCGCCGCGGGCGGCGGCTACGAGATCGTCCACGAGTCCGCCGGCATCGAGCTCGGCGTCTACGTGCTCGTCGCGCCGGAGCCGGACCGGCAGCAACCGCACGAGGACGACGAGATCTACGTCGTACTCGACGGCTCGGGCACGCTGGACGTTGAAGGCAAGAGCGTGCCCGTGAACGTCGGCGACGCCGTCTTCGTCGAAGCGGGTGCGGACCACCGCTTCAGCGCGTACGAGCAGCTGGCAGTGCTCGTGCTATTCGAGCGCAAGCGCTGACCGAACGCCCCGCGCGATCTCGAGGTCCTCACGCGCGGCGACGACGAACGTGCTGACCACGGCATCGTTGGAGGAGATCTCCGCGTCGAGCTCGGGCGCTGCGTTGCGGGCGCGATCGACGCCGATACCGAGGAAACCGAGGCCGTCGGCCGCGCGGGCGCGAATCGGCGCAGACCGCTCGCCGACGCCGCCGGTGAACACGAGCACGTCGAGACCGCCGAGCGCGGCAGCCATCGCCGCGATCGCTCCGCGCAGGCGGTGGAGATAGACCTCGACCGCGAGCCGGGCATCCTCATCGCCCGTTGCCTCCGCCTCGAGCACGGCTTTCATGTCGCCGGTGCCGGTGAGCCCGACGAGCCCGGACCGGTACTCGAGCGCGGACCCGAGCTCGGACGGCCCCATGCCCATGTGCTCCTGGAGCCAGAGGATGAGCCCAGGGTCGACGCTTCCCGAGCGAGTGGCCATTACGAGGCCGTCGAGCGGCGTGAAGCCCATCGTGGTATCGACCGAGACGCCGCTGAGGACGGCTGCGAGCGACGCGCCCGCGCCGAGGTGGCAGGTGACGACGCGGAGGCCGTCAACCGGGACGCCCGCGAGGTCGGCCGCCCGCCGCGATGCGTACGCATGCGACAGGCCGTGGAAGCCGAAGCGGCGCAAGTTCCAGCGCTCCCGCCACTCACGCGGCAGCGCATACGTCGCCGCCCCCGCCGGGATGTGCGCGTGAAACGCCGTGTCGAAGCACGCGACCGCGGGCACGCCCGGCAGAGCCTTGCCGACGAGCTCCAGGCCGCGCAGTGACTTCGGCTGGTGCAGCGGAGCGAGGTCGGTGAGCGCCTCCAGCCGCCGGACCACGTCGTCGTCGATGACGACGGGCTCGACGAAGTCGGTCCCGCCGTGCACGATGCGATGCCCGACCGCGTCGATCCCTTGGAGCGCGTCGAGGTCGACGTCGTTTGCCACGAGCTCGTCCCCGTCGAGCACCGAGAGCTTGAGGCTGCTCGACCCCGCGTTGACGACGAGAATTCTCAGTGCGGCCAGACCCAGTCGCGCACAGCGGGCAGATCCTCGCCCTCGCTGCGCGTGTACGCGCGGCACTGCACGCGCTCGTCCTCCATACGCTGGCGTAGCGCAGCCGCATGCGAGCCGAGCGAGGGAACGCGGTCGATCACGTCCATGACGAGATGGAACCGATCGAGGTCGTTGAGCATGACCATGTCGAACGGCGTCGTCGTCGTGCCCTCTTCTTTGTAGCCGCGCACATGGATGTTCGCGTGGTTCGTCCGGCGGTACGTCAGCCGGTGGATGAGCCACGGGTAGCCGTGGAATGCGAAGACGACCGGCTTGTCAGCGGTGAAAAGCGTGTCGAACTCCCCGTCGGAGAGCCCGTGCGGATGCTCCGTGTCGGGCTGCAGGCGCATCAGGTCGACGACGTTGACGAAGCGCACCCGCAGGTCGGGGAGCTCCGTGCGCAAGATATCGACGGCGGCGAGTGCCTCCAGCGTCGGAACATCGCCGCAGCACGCCACCACGACGTCCGGATCGCCATCGTCGTTGGACGCCCACTCCCAGATGCCGATGCCGCGGGTGCAGTGCAAGACCGCGTCGTCCATCGACAGATAGTTCAGCGCCGGCTGCTTGCCTGCAACGATGACGTTTACGTAGTGCCGGCTGCGCAGACAGTGGTCGGCGATCGAGAGAAGCGTGTTCGCATCCGGCGGCAGGTAGACGCGGATGATCTCCGCTTTCTTGTTCACGACGTGGTCGATGAAGCCCGGGTCCTGATGCGAGAAGCCGTTGTGATCCTGCCGCCATACGTGCGAGGACAGGAGGTAATTGAGCGAGGCGATAGGCGGTCGCCATTGAATCTCGCGCGTCGTCTTCAGCCACTTGGCGTGCTGGTTGAACATCGAGTCGATGATGTGGATGAACGCCTCGTAACAGTTGAAGAGCCCGTGCCTGCCCGTGAGCAGGTAGCCCTCCAGCCAGCCCTGGCACTGGTGCTCGGACAGCACCTCCATCACGCGTCCGGCCCGCGCGAGATGGTCGTCGCCCGGCAGCGACTCTGCCTCCCACTGACGGTCGGTCACGTCGAAGACGGCGCCGAGCCGGTTCGACTCGGTCTCGTCCGGGCCGAAGAGCCGGAAGTGCGTCGGGTTCAGCCGGATGACGTCGCGCAGATAGGTACCGAGGACGCGCGTCGCCTCGCTGAACGTCGTCGCCGGCGCCGGAACCTCGACTGCGTAGTCGCGGAAGTCCGGAAGGACGAGATCCTGGAGCAGGAGCCCGCCGTTCGCGTGCGGGTTCGCGCTCATCCGGCGGTCGCCCTTCGGGGGTAGGCCTTCCAACTCGGCGACCAGTGCTCCGTGAGCGTCGAACAGCTCCTCCGGGCGGTAGCTGCGCAGCCACGACTCGAGCTGGTGCAGATGCTCCGGATTCGTCCGCAGCTCCGCGAGCGGCACCTGGTGCGACCGCCACGTCCCCTCGGTGGCGAGACCGTCGACGGTCTTCGGCCCGGTCCAGCCCTTGGGCGTCCGGAGCACGATCACCGGCCATCGCGGCCGCTCGGTCACGCCCTCGACGCGGGCGGCGCGCTGCGCGGCCGCGATCTCCTCCACCGCCGTCTCGAGCACCAAAGCCATCCGCTGATGCGCTTCCTCCGGGTCGGCGGAGTCGACCCAGTGCACCGTGTGGCCGCAGCCCTCGAGCAGCGACGTCAGCTCGTCGTCGCCGATACGCGCGAGCACGGTCGGGTTCGCGATCTTGTAGCCGTTCAGGTGGAGGATCGGCAGCACGGCTCCGTCGGTCACCGGATTGAGGAACTTGTTCGAATGCCACGAGGTCGCGAGCGGCCCCGTCTCGGCCTCGCCGTCGCCGACGATGCAGCAGACGAGCAGCTCGGGGTTGTCGAAGGCAGCGCCGTACGCGTGCGAGAGGGCGTAGCCGAGCTCGCCGCCCTCGTGGATCGACCCCGGCGTCTCCGGCGCAACGTGCGACGGAATGCCGCCCGGGAACGAGAACTGCCGGAAGAGCTTGCGCAGCCCCTCCTCGTCGCGGGTGATGTCGGGGTACACCTCGGTGTAGGTGCCCTCGAGATAGGCGTTCGCCACGGCAGCAGGCCCGCCGTGGCCTGGCCCCATGACGTAGATCGCGTCGAGGTCCCAGTTGCGGATCGCGCGGTTCATGTGCGCGTAGACGAAGTTGAGCCCCGGCGTCGTCCCCCAGTGGCCGAGCAGGCGCGCTTTCACGTGCTCCGCCAGCAGCGGCTCGCGCAGAAGCGGGTTGTCGAGCAGGTAGATCTGGCCGACGGACACGTAGTTGGCCGCGCGCCAGTACGCGTCGACGAGCCGGAGCTCTTCGGCCGAGAGCGGCTGCACGTCCGTCGATGCCACGGTCGCCGTCAGCCTAGTCGGCCCTGTGCCAGGCGAAGACGCTGTCGGCGACCCGCGGCTTTCCGTCGAGGAGGTCTCGCCACTCCGTCGCCGCCTGCCAGACGGAGGCCTCGCCCGCGATCTGCTCCACGATGTGGTCCGCTTCGGGCCCTTCGAAGACGAACAGGGCCTCATGCTCAGTGAGGAAGACGCAATGCCCGTCGAGCGGGCTGTCCGCGAGACGGAACGGCGGCCCGGCCTCGACCAGACGTGCGGCGGTCTCGTACGCGCCCGGGCGGAGCGGTACCACCACAGCGACCCTGCTCATACGGCCAGGTGTGTCGCAGTCAGGCGGCCGAGCCGCTCCGCGAGCTCGCTGAGGACGCCGACGCCGTCCACGCTTCCGATGCGCAGCGGGCCGCCGACCGCCAGGTCGAGCACGAGTGCCGGCCGGCCGCCGATCCGCTCGGTGCTGTCGCGGGCGACGTGGACGGACTCGATGTCCTCGTAGAAGACGCAGTGCGTCCGCCTGCCCTCGAACCGGAGCCCGGCGGGCTCGAGCTCCAGCTTGCCGACACGCGGCGCACGGCTCGAGTCGCTCCAGATGACCGCAAAGCTCTCCATAGGCCAATGGTCGTCCTTGGAGCGAGGCGGCAGCATCCGTAACCCCTCTGAGCGGCTACCGGGAAAGCCGCAGAGCGGCGGTCAGGCCGGGTCTTCGCCCTGTTCCAGCAGGCCCTGGCCGAGGGCGTAGCGCACGAGCTCTGCCCGGGTGGTCAACCGGAGCTTCTGCATGATGTGCGCGCGGTGCGTTTCGGCGGTGCGCACCGAGATGAACAGCATCTTCGCGATCTCCTGGTTCGTGTGGCCGAGAGCGAGCAGCCGGAGCACCTCGCGCTCACGGTCGGACAGCGGATCGGCCGCCGCCCGGGCATCGGCCTCCGACTCGGCCGCTGCGAGCCGGGCCCCGAGCGTCGGGTGGACGTATCGGCCGCCCGCCGCGACCTCCCGCACGGCGGCGACGAGCTCGCTGTCGGCTGCCTCCTTCAGAAGGTAGCCGGTCGATCCGACCGAGAACGCCTCGCGCACGTAGCTCGGGTCATCCTGCATGGAGAGCACGAGCACCGCGGTCTTCGGAGCCGCCTCGAGGATGTCGCGAACGGCCTCCAGGCCACTGCGGCCGGGCATGACGACGTCGAGGAGCATCACGTCGGGCTTGTGCAGCCGCGCCAGGCGGATCGCCTCCTCCGCATTGCCGCCCTCGTCCTCGACGGTGATGTCCTCCTCCGCCTCGAGCAGCAGGCGCAGGCCCGAGCGAACGAGCGCATGGTCGTCGACGATCACCACGCGAATCACAGAATCGGCACCTCCGCCACGAACGTCGTGCCGGCGCCCGGACGCGACTCGATGGTGAGCCGGCCGCCGACGAGAGCAACCCTCTCACGCATCCCTATCAGGCCCAGACCATCGTCGTGCGTCCTGGCAGGGTCGAACCCGACGCCGTCGTCCTCGACGACGGCCGTCACAGCGTCGGGCTTGCGCCCGAGGACGATGCTGACGCTGCTCGCGCGGGCGTGCTTGACGATGTTCGTAAGGCACTCCTGCACGATCCGGTAGAGCGCTGTCTCGATCTCGGGCGCGAGCCGTTCTGGGGGCAACGCCGACTCGAAGCCGACCGCGATGCCGGTCTGCTCGGCGAAGCTCTCGGTCAGGCGCTCGAGGGCGGCCGCAAGCCCGAAGTCGTCGAGCGCCTTCGGGCGGAGCTCGACGGCGAGCTGACGCACGTCCTGCAGCGTCGAGCGGACAAGATCGCGCACCTCGGCGACGGCGGCGCGCATCTCGGCCTCCCCTCCGGCCTCCTCGACCGTGCGCAGCCCGAGCAGGATGGACGTGAGTGCTTGACCCGTCTCGTCGTGCAGCTCGCGCGCGAGGCGGCGGCGCTCCTGCTCCTGCGCGGCGACGACCCGACGCAGCGCGTCGCTCGCCACGCGGCGCGACAGATCCACCGCAACGGAGGCGCGCTGCGCGAACACCTCCGCGAGCCGGACATCGTCGGCGGTGAAGCGCGGGTCGACTCCCTGTTTGTCCTGTGCGGTGATGACGCCGATCGCTTCGCCGCGCAGGACGAGCGGCACGTACACCGCCGTGCGCATCTTCAGGCGTCGCGCAGTCTCCTGATCGATCTCCGGGTCGTCGAGAACGGAGTCGACCCGCTCGCTGCGCTTGCGCTCGAGCACCCGCATCGTCTTCGACCGTGCCGGGATCGACACACCGACCACACGGTCCGCTTCCGGCCCTGCCGCCGCTTCGATGCGGAGCCCGTCGGCGTACGGAAGCGCGATGGTGACGCTGTCCGCGGCAATCAGCGCCCGCAGCCGGTTGGCGACGAGCTCGAGCAGCGGGCCGAGCTCGAGCTCCGAGACGAGCGCGGCGGCGACCTCGTTCAGCGACTCGAGCTGCGTCGACCAGTGCGTCGCGGACTCGTACAGCCGCGCGTTCTCGATCGCCACCGCCGCCTGCGACGCGAGCAGGGCGGCGGTCTCCTCGTCCTCCTCCGTGAAGTCGCCGCTCTCCTTCTCCGTCAGGTAGAGGTTGCCGTAGGCGATGCCGCGCAGCGCAACGGGAACGCCGAGGAAGGACCGCATTGGGGGATGCCCAGGCGGAAAGCCGACGGAGCGGGGATCCTCGGAGAGGTTGTGCAGGCGCAGCGGGGAGGCGTCGCGGATGAGGACGCCGAGAATCCCGCGCCCCGTGGGCAGGTCGCCGATGGTCGCCTGTGTCTCCGGGTCGATACCGGTGGTGAGGAACCGCTCCAGCCGCGAGCCGGTCGGGTCGAGGACGCCGAGCGCCGCGTACTTCGCCCCGGTCAGCGATGACGCCGTCTCGACGAGCTTCTGGAGGACGGCGTCGAGCGACAGCTCCGAGCTGAGCGCGATGCCGGCCCCGATAAGAGCCCGCATCCTCTCCTGGGCGGCCGTGGCCACCATCACGTCAGAGGTTGGCACGAAGATCGGCGGGCCTCAAGGTCCCAGTGCCGAGCTCCGCACTCGCCGGGACGAGCTCGCGAACGACGCGGAGCACGAGCTCCGGCTCGTCACTCAGGGGGCTGAGGAGCTTGTTGCCCTTGAGTAGAGCGCGCCCGCGCGGTGCGGCATGCACGGCCAGGTCGCGCTCGGCGTAGCCGCGCTCGCGCAGAAGCGCGTTCGCAGCCTCGATCGCGTCGGTTGCGTCAGTTGTCACGAGGCCACGCTAACGGAACAAATCGCGCTCCGGCGGGACCGGGATGTCGGTCGCCCGGCCGTCGCCACGGACGTCGAGTCCGCGGACGATCGTCACCGGGACGCGCGCGAGCTTGCCGGAGACGAGATGCGCCGCCGACGCGATCTCGTCCGCGACCGCGATGACTGTGTTCTGCAGCTCGTAGCCGATCGGGTCGCGCTCGCCCGCAAGGTCCTGGAGCGCCAGGACGCCGGCGGCGCCGATGGCGACGTCGACGGTGCCCTGCCGCCACGGACGCCCGAACGAGTCGGTCACGATCACGCCGACCTCGCGGCCCGTCCGTTCGCGCAGCTCATCGCGGAGGCGCGCCGCAGTTCGGTCCGGATCCAATGGAAGCAGGACGAGCGTTCCCGGCTCCGGAGCATTGGATGCGTCGACGCCGGCCGACGCGCAGATGAACCCGTGACTCGTCTCGCAGATGACGAGCGGCGGACGGACGCGGATGATGCTCTTCGCCTCGCGCAGGATGACCTCGATGCGGCGCGCGGCGTCGCCCTCCTCGCCCGCGATCTCGACCGCGCGTGGCGAGGGGTCGATGCCGTCCAGGCGCACGATCCGTCCTTCGATCTTCGAGATCGCCTTTTGCGCGATGACGACGACGTCGCCGTCCTCGAGCTCCACGCGCTCGAGGATGAGCGCTACGAGGTCGTCGCCCTCCTCAAGCTCGGGGATGCCGGCGACGGGGAGGATCGAGACGCCGGTCACAGGCCGACGACGCGGATGCCGGCGTGACCCTTGTAGCGGCGATTGAGGTTGACGATCACCGCGGTCATGCCTTCGAGCGCGCGGGCGCTCGTGAGCGGCCCCGCATCGAAGGCGCGGCCCGAGACGACCTTCGACGCGAGCTCGAGCGCCAGATCCTTGGCCAGTGGATCGTCGCCACAGACGAGCGCGTCGCCGTCGGCCTTGCCGCCGGCGAGCGACACGGCCGCGAGCGAGTGCAGACCGGCGGCGACGGGCGCGCGCAAGACCTCCTGCGTGCGCTCCGCGATCGAGCGGTCGTCCTGCGTCGGATGAATCCCTGACTTCGTGAAGCGCAGCTCGCTCGCGACGCTGAGGACGGGCGTCTCTCCGATTGAGTCCGCGAGCTCGGTCGCCGTCGCAATCGCGGCGTCCGCCTTGACCGCAAGCACGACGATGTCGGCGCCGCGGACTGCATCGGCGTTCGTCGCGCCCTCGGCGGCGCCGGCCTCGGACGCCTTGGCGCGCGCGCGTTCCGCGTCGCGCGAGCCGATGACGACATGATCTCCCGCTTCCGCAAGGCGTTGCGCGAGCGCGAGGCCGAAGTCGCCCGTTCCACCGACGACGGCGACTCTCATGCCGGCACCGCTCCGAGCGCGGCCTCGGCGAGGCGGCGCCGAGCGTCGCCGTCCACCATGAGCGTGCGCGTGACGATCGGACGGACGTCGCCGAGCCCGTCCAGGTCTCCGGCGTCCGCTTCGTCGACGACGAGCGCGTCGATCAGCCCCGTGTAGCAACTTGCAATGTGTGCAGGTGTCGTTCCGCCTGCAAGACGCGCAAGCATCCGGTCCGCTGGGCCTTTCACGGCGCGCCCCGCGATGAGCGGGCTCACCGCGACGCACGGGACGGTGCGGGCAGCAACGGCGGCGCGAATCTCGCCCACGGCGAGGATCGGCGCGATCGAGACGTACGGGTTGCTCGGAGCGAGGAGCAGCAGGTCCGCATGCGCCAGCGCTTCGAGAACGCCGGGAGCGGGCGCTGCAGTCTCCGCGCCTTCGAAGCGGAGAGCGTCCACCTCGTCGCGATGACCGCGCGACACGAACCACTCCTGGAACGGGAACTCTCCCGCCGCCGTCCCGATCCACGTGCGCAGGCGATCGTCGGTCGCGGGCAGCAGCCTCGTGCCGACGCCGAGCTCATCCGCGATCCGTGCGGTGACGCGCGAAAGTGGCTCACCGGCCCGCAACGCCTGCGTTCGCACGAGATGAAGACCGAGGTCGAGATCGCCGAGCCGGAACCAGGTCTCGCCGTGCAACGCGGCAACGCTGTCGAGCACGCGCCATGTCTCGCCCGCGCGTCCCCAGCCGCGTTCCTCGTCGTTGAGGCCGGCGAGCGCGTACAGGATCGAGTCGAGGTCAGGCGACACGTGCAGGCCGAGCACCTCGACGTCGTCGCCGACGTTGCCGACGACCGTGACGTCGTCGGCCGGAACGGCGCCCACGACGCCCTGGACGAAGCGTGCGCCACCGACGCCGCCGGAGAGGACGACGACTCTCACTGCGCCGTCCCGGCGGAGAGCGCAGCGAGAGCAATCTGTGTCCGCGGGCCGCACCGGAGCTGCAACCGCTCCAAATCTTCGAGCGTGTCGACGTCCTCGGCGAGGTTCGGCACAACGACGGCGACCGTCTCGACGGGCAGCGCGCGGAAGCGGCTCGCGCTGTCCGGCCCATAGAGCGGCGCAAAGACCTCCGGCGCCGACAGGCCGAGCGCGTTCGTCGTGCCGTCGAGCGCCTCGACGAGGGCGAGCCCGTGCGCAGGGATCGCGGCCAGGAGGGAGCGCAGGTCGACCGGCACCACGCAGGGAAGGTCGGCGTTGACGACGAGCACCTGCTCGTCGGCGGCGAGCTCCAGCCCTGCCGCGACCCCGACTCCCTGCCCACCGCCCGGGTCTGCGACCGCCTCCGCTCCCGCCTCGCCCGCGAGCGCGGCGCCGGCCTCGTCCGCGGTGACGACGAACGTGCGGCCGACGACGACCGCAGCGGCGAGAACGTCGGCGAGCATTGCCAGGGACAGTTCCCGGCGCGTGCCCCGGGGCGCGTCCAGGCGCGTCTTTCCCTCGGTGCCTGCGAACGGCACAACCACTGTCGTCATGGAGAGAGCGTAGTAGCGTGGCCCAAGTGAAGGTGCGCGCGACCCGCAAGCTGCCCGGATCGGCGTGGGCCGAGCTCAACCAGGTGGAGATCGCGACGGCCGACGTTCCCGGGCCGGACGTCGAGATACTCGTCGTCGTCAACGAGCCCGTCGACCTGACGCTCTACCCGTCGCTGCGGCTGATCGCGAACTACAGCGTCGGCTACGACCGCATCGACGTCGCGGCGGCAACCGCCCGCGGAGTCGCGGTGTCGAACACGCCCGGCGTGCTCGACGCCGCCACCGCCGACCTGGCGATGGCGCTCATGCTCGCGGCTCGGCGTGGCCTCGTCGCGGGCGACCGGATCGTCCGCGAAGGAGGCTGGGCCGGGCTCCGAGACGGGCGCGAGGTGAGTGGCGCGACGCTCGGGATCGTCGGCCTCGGCCGCATCGGATCAGCCGTCGCCCGCCGCGCTGCGGGGTTCGACATGCGCATCCTCCCCGTCCGCCGCAGCGAGGGCGACCTGGAGGCGGTCTTGCGCGACTGCGACATCGTCACCTTGCACGTGCCGCTCATGGCAGAGACGAAAGGACTGATCTCGCGTGAGCGGCTCGCGCTGCTCAAGGACGGCGCCACGCTCGTGAACACCGCCCGTGGCGGCGTCGTCGACGAGGAGGCGCTCGTCGCGGAGCTCGTGTCCGGGCGGATCACCGCAGGCCTTGACGTCTTCGCGCACGAGCCGCACGTGCCGCACGAGCTCTTCGATCTTCCGAACGTCGTCCTCACGCCGCACATCGCGAGCGACACCCTCGAGACGCGCGCCGCGATGACGCGTGTCGTCGTCGACAACGTCCTCGCGTTCTCGCGGGGCGAACCGCTCCCGAATCCCGTCGTCTAATACGCCTGGCCCGGGCGGCCGGCACCGATCCACTCGCGCACCTCGAACCAGTGGCTCGAGCGCAGCGCATCGGCCACGCGCTCGTCGGTGTGCGCCGCGTAGAAGACGTTGTGCTCGAGGTCGCAGCAGACGGCGACATCGGCGAGCGAGATGTCGCGGATCTGCATGAGCGCGTCGGCCGGAAGCTGCGCCTCGGCGACGGTGTAGTGCTTGAACTGGAGCTCGGGCGCGATCTCCATCAGGTCGGGCCAGTCCGGGCAGGTGCGGCTGCTCACGTCCACCGTCCTTCGAGGCGGACGAGCCCACGTCCTTCATCTGCTGGATAGATGACGAACACGAGCGCGTCGTCGAGCGAGTGGTACTGCCGCTCGCCGCGCTCGTCGACGAGGTCGACGCGCAGGTGCAGCCGACCGTCTGCAAAGGGCGGCCGCTCCGACTCGAAGCGAAGCGGAAGGCGGCGCGTGTCGTCGTTCCAGCCGTGCTCGCCGGTCGACACCGCGCCCGCAGCGACGAGTACGCCGGCGTCGTCGCGCAGCTCCCAGCCGAGCCGCGGCGGTGCGATCGCCGCGTCTGCGGCCACGTCGAGCGCGATCGCGAGCGGCTCGCCGGCGAGGAGCTGGTTGCGCTCGTCGTCCCCGTCCCCGAACAGCCGCACGTGCTCGACGCGCGCGACCTCGCCGCCCCATTCCTTCAGGCCGGCGGCGCGCTCCTCGGGATTGCGCTCGCCGGCGAGCATGCGCCGGTAGGCGACCACCGCTTCGTGCGTCGGGCCGTCGAAGGCGACGCGCCCGTCGCTGAGCAGCACGGCCCGGTCGCATAGGCGCTCGACGGCGCCGGCGTCGTGCGAGACGAAGACGATCGTGCCGCCCCGCTGCTTGAACTCGAAGATCTTGCCGAAGCACTTCCGCTGGAAGGCCTCGTCTCCGACGGCGAAGACCTCGTCGAGCAGCAGGACGTCCGCTTCGATGTGCGACGCGATCGCAAAACCGAGGCGCATGTACATCCCCGAGGAATACGTGCGCACCGGCAGGTCGATGAAGTCCTCGAGGCCTGCGAAGGCCACGATCTCGTCGAGCTTCTCGCGGATCACGGCCCGCCGCAGGCCGTGGATCGACCCGTTGAGGTAGACGTTTTCACGGCCCGTCATGTCGGGATGGAAGCCCGCGCCGAGCTCGAGCAGCGAACCGATACGGCCGCCGACGGCGACGCTCCCTGACGTGGGCTTGACGATCCCGGAGAGCAGACGCAGGAGCGTCGTCTTGCCGGAGCCGTTCCGCCCAACGAGGCCGATCGCGCTTCCCGGTTCGACCGCGAACGAGATGTCGCGCAGCGCCCACACGTCCGTGCCGCGCGTCCGTCCGCGCGCGACGACGAGATCCTTCAGCGCGCGGCTCTCGCGTGGATAGACGCGGAAGCGGCGCGCCGCATGCTCGACGGCGATCTCGCCCGGCTTCATAGGGCCCTCTTCACGATCGTGGCAAGTGTGCGTACGAACGCCGGGTCGGCGTTCGGCATCTCGATCCGCTCGAGGCGGAGCCCGAGGTCGGCCGCCTTCTCCTGCGCTTCGACGTCGAGGTCCCAGCGGATCTCGAGGTGGTCGGAGACGAAGCCGACGGGGCACACGAGCACGTGGTCGACGCCCTCGGCGTGCAGCACGTCGAGGTGGTCGAGGATGTCGGGGCCGAGCCACGGCTCGCCCGTGGGCGACTCACTTTGGAAGGAGAACGACCACGCGTCCACGCCGGCGGCATCCGCCACGACCCTCGACGTCTCGAGCAGCTGATCCTTGTACGGGTCGCCCATGTCGAGAATGCGCGCCGGAAGGGAGTGCGCGGTGAAGACCACGTGAGCGTCCGTGCCGCGGATGCGATCGGCGAGGAGATCGACGAAGCCGGGCTCGTCGTGCCAGCTGTCGACGAACTCGAGCTTCGCGCGCCCGTCGAGCGCCTGCTCGAGCTGGTCGCGATAGCCCTTGATCGAGAGCGCGGAGTAGTGCGGCGCGAGCACGAGCCCCGCGACTCGGTCGGCGCCGCCTGCAAGCGCCGACTCGGCGGCGTCGGCGATGCGCGGCGTCCAGTGCTTCATCCCGGTGAAGACCGGCAGCGCGAGCTCACGCTCGAGCGCGGCGCGCGTCTCCTCCGTGATCGCATTGAGCGGCGACGACTCCTCGATCCCGAGCCGCCGGTACCGCGCGACGAGATCCTCGAGATGCTCCGGCGCAACCGGCCGCCCGCCGCGAATGTCGGCGTAATAGCCGGGCACGTCGGCGAGGCGCTCGGGCGACCCGTACGCCATGAGAACGACCGCGTCAGGCACGCACGAGCTCCTGCACGAGCGCCGTCAAGCGGGTGAGCACCTCGGGATCCGTCTGCGGGAGCACGCCGTGACCGAGGTTGAAGACATGCGACCGTCCCTCGCCCTGCGCGAGCACGTCGAGCGCTTCGCGCTCGACTAAGTCCCACGGACCTAGGAGAACTGCGGGATCCAAGTTGCCCTGCACCGCCCGGTCTTCCGGCACAGTGCTGAGGGGCAGACGCCAGTCGACGCCGATGACGTCGCCGCCCGCGCGGACGAGCGCCTCGAGCAGCGGCTCCGTCGCGCCGGTCCCGAAGTGGATAGTCGGCACGTCCACGGCGGCGAGGATGCGCGCAGAGTACGGCTCCACGTAGTCGGCGTAGTCGGCCGCGGACAGCGCGCCGACCCAGGAGTCGAAGAGCTGGATCACGTCTGCGCCTGCCTCGACCTGCGCGGCGACGTAGCGTACGAACTGATCCGCGAGCCGCTCCATGAGCGCGTGCCAGACAGCCGGCTCGCGATACATCAGCGCTTTCGTCCGTGCGAAGTCGCGGCTCGGCTTCCCCTCGACGAGGTAGCCGGCAACCGTGAAGGGGGCGCCGCAGAAGCCGATGACCGCGCGGTCCGGCTCGAGCTCGCGGCGCACGATGCGGATCGCCTCGAGGACGTTCTCGTCCGGCTCCGTGACGGACAGGCGCTCGACATCCGCCATGCGCTCGATCGGCCGGTCGACGACGGGCCCGACGCCTTCGACCAGCTCCACGCCGATCCCCATGCCGAGGACCGGGGTCGTGATGTCCGCGAACAGGACTGCCGCGTCGACGTGGTGCCGGCGCACCGGTTGCAACGTCACCTCTGCGCACAGCTCAGGCGTCCCCGCGAGCTCGAAGAACGCGTGTCGCTCGCGCAGCGCCCGGTACTCGGGCAGCGAGCGGCCCGCTTGACGCATGAACCAGACCGGTGTGCGTTCGACCGGCTCGCGGCGCGCGGCCCGCACGAGGAGAGGCTCGGCCATGCATCTACAGTAGCCCGGTGCCTGGGTCTGGCCCGCTGGTCGTGCGGTGGCATGCGCTCGAGCTCGCACCGGTCGAGGCGGGCGCGCGCCAGCTCGCGATGGTCGAGGCCGAGAACGCCGGCAGCGCGCCGTGGCGCTCGCGCGGCCCGCAGGACGGCCTCTTCCTCGCGTACCACTGGCTCGACGAGCGCGGCAACGCGATCGTGTGGGACGGCGAGCGCACGGCGCTCGAAACGACGGTGCTTCCGGGCGCGACGCTGCGCCAGACGGTCGCGGTGCGGGGGCCGATCCCGCCCGGCCGCTACCGGCTTGCCATCGACCTCGTCGAGGAGACCCGGTTCTGGCTGGCCGAGCTCGGCAACGACGCCCTCGAGCGAGATGTCGAGGTCGGCCCGCGCGACGCGGCCGGCGCGCGCGCGTTCCTCGCGGACGGGCTGGAGCCGCCGGCCGAATGGATCGAGCAGGCGCGCGTCCTGCACGAGGAGGGATACGCCGCGGTCGGCGGTGCGATCGACACCGAGGGCGGGCTCCTGCGCCGCCAGCCGCCCGCGCTCGGGCCGTATGCGCCCGGCGGCGGCCGCCACCCACGCTTCCCGCATCCGCTTGTCTGTCCGTCGCTCCTTCCGCCGCTCGAGCCGAACGACGAGGTGGCGGGACTGCCCGCCTACCGGCCCGACGGCGACGAGCCCTGGATGTACGACGGGCGGATGGTGCTCAAACTTCGATAGCGATCTGATCGTCCACGCGCGTGAAGACATACGCGCCGAGCGCGAGCGCGATCACGCACGAGACGACGAGGTAGAGCGCATCGCCCCAGTACGGAAGCTTGCCGAGGAAGAGCGGCGCGCGGATCGCTTCGACGGCGGGCGAGAGCGGGTTCACCCAGTGGATGACCGCGATCACGTGCTTGTGCTGCGCAAGCGTTCCCGACGTCAGCGGATAGATGATCGGCGTTAGGAAGAACCACGGCACGAGCAACGCCGCGACGATGAACTCGACGTCGCGGAAGAGCACGTTGAGCGACGCCGCGGCGAGCGCAAGCCCGGCCACGAGGCCGACGATCAGCAGCGCCAATGGAATCGCGAGCAACTCCGTGGCACGCACGCGCGGCAGGACGGCACCATTGAGGATCAGGAGCAGCACGAGCATCGCCGCGAAGCTGACGAGATGTGCGCCGACCACCGACAGTGGAACGAGCTGCCGTGGAAAGCGGATCTTCCGGATGAGGTTCGCGTTGTCGAGCATCGACCGCGTCGCCGACTGGAGCGCGGCGGCGAAGAACGTCCAGACTGCGAGCCCCGAGAGCAGGAAGAGCGGATAGTGCGGAACGTTGGCGAAGCGCGCCTTCAGGACGACGCTGAACACGAGCAGGTAGACGCCCATCAGCATGATCGGGTTCACGATCGTCCACAGCACGCCGAGCGCGGATCCGCGGTACTTCGCCTGCAGGTCGCGGCGGAAGAGGTTGCCGAACAGCTCGCGGTAGCGAACGACGTCCGCGTAGACGTTCATGCCGGCTTGCGCGCGTAGACGGACACGCCGCAGTAGTGCACGGCGCTCAGGTGCGTGAGCGTCCCGAGCGAGAGCCCGATCTTCGGGATCTTCGACAGCAGACGACCGTACGGAGACGGCGCCCAGCCGTCAGGCCGCTCGAGCCTGCGCACGCGCAGCCCCGCGCCGAGGAATGCGGCGACGTACGCCCAGACCGTGTGCACGTGCTCGTTGATCCCGACCTCCTTCTCGGACGCCTGATCGGGGTTCTCCGGACTTCGCCCGAGGCCGCGCGTTCCCTCGTTCAGCCCGGCGACGACGGCGCCGGGACGCGCGACGCGCGCCATCTCCCGCACCATCTGCCGGAGGTCGAGCGCGTGGTGCAGTGTCGCCAGGCAGTAGACGACATCGAACGTCTCGTCCGCGAACGGCAAGTGCTCGCCGTCCGCCTGCACGCGGCCGAACTCGCCGTAGAACGCGCCGCGGCCGAGGCCGATCTTCGGGTCGACGAGGATGTCGGTGGCGACGTACTCGCAGTCGCGGTCGAGCCAGAACCTCGCAGCCCATGCCTTCGCCGCGCCGACCTCGAGCACGCGCAGGCCGCGCAGGTCTCCGATGTAGCGATCGAGGAGCACCTGGAACGAGTGGCCGTTCGCAAGCCAGACGAGATCGTCCCAGCCGAGCTCGCGATTGACGAACGGGAGCACGGAGTCGACCTCGTCGTCGGGCTCGTACCAGCCCTCGGCCTTGGCCTTCTCCACCCAGCCGGCCGTCTCCCCGAGCTTCTCCCGCGCGCCGGGCAGATCCACATGGAGCATGAGCGGGATCCCGTTCTCGACGCCGAAGCTGCGGCCGCAGCCCGTGCACGTAAGCGCGTCCTCCCCACCCGCAAGCGAGGCGTGGCAGAGCGGGCAGCGCAGCAGCTCGAGGAGGGGCGTTTCCATGTCCTATCCGGCGGCCAAACTACCGGACAGGTGTGCCCAAACAACCGCTTAACAGCCCTTGAATAGCCTTCTCCCGTGACGGTCGCCGCCGCCGCCCTGGCTGCGCTGCCCGCGAGCATGCTCGCGATCTGGGCGCTCCGGCACACGCCGGCGGCGCGCCATGTCGTCGCGGCGCCGCGGGCGGACCGCTGGCATACGCAGTCGACGCCGCTTCTGGGCGGGAGCGGCATCTTCGCGGGAATGCTTGTCGCCGCGGGAATCGCCGTCGCGGCCGGCGTCGTGCCGGCCAGCCGGGAGCTCGGCGGCATCCTCGGCGGCTGCGCCATCCTCTTCGTCGCCGGCCTCGTCGACGATGTCTACCGGCTTCCTCCGCTCGCGAAGCTCGCCGCGCAGGGAGGAGCCGCTGCGCTCGTGATCGCGTCCGGCGTCCGCGTCCAGATCATCTCGAACAACGTCGCCGCAACGGCGCTCGCGGTCGTGTGGCTGCTCGGGATGACGAATGCGTTCAACCTGCTCGACAACATGGACGGGCTCGCGGCGTCGCTCGCCACGGTCGCGTGCGCGTTCTTCGCCATCGACGCGTTCACGATCCACCCGAACCACATGATCGCGCTGCTTGCGCTCAGCGTCAGCTTCGCCTGCCTGGGTTTCCTGCCGTACAACCTGCGGCTTCGGCGGGCCGCGTCCGTCTTCATGGGAGACAGCGGCAGCCAGGTCCTCGGCTTCTCACTCGGCGCGCTCGGGCTCGCATCGAGCTGGAACGTCGCCGGCTCGACCGTGGCCACGCTGTTCCTGCCGCTGCTCGTGTTGGCGGTACCGATCCTCGATACGACGCTCGTGACGGTGGTGCGCCTCCTGGAAGGGCGCCCCGTGACCCAGGGCGGACGCGACCATACCTCGCACCGTCTCGTCTACGAGGGCCTCTCCGACAAGCGCGCCGTTGTCCTCCTCACCGGCGTGTCCGCTGCGCTCGGGCTGACCAGTCTCGCGTACAAGGTGCTCAACGACACGCGAATCACGCTCATCGGCGTGCTCATCACCTTCGCGTTCCTGCTCCAGTTCGGCAGCTACCTCGCGGACGTCAACCGAGCACCCGCCGCCGATCGCGCCCCGAGCTTCATCGGCTCGTTGCTCGTGCACCGCCGGCGGCTCGTCGAGGTCATCGTCGACTTCCTCCTCATCTCGGCGTCGTTCACGGCGGCCTTCATCGTCCGGCTGGAAGGCACCGGCGTCGTGTGGCAGCGGCACGTGTTCGACCTCTCGCTGCCGGCACTCCTCGTTGCCCGGTACATCTTCTTCATCATCTTCGGCCTCTACCGCGGCGTATGGCGCTACGCGGGCGCGCGTGACGCGGCGGCCGTTCTCGCCGCCTGCGTCCTCTCCGAGGCGGTGGCATTTCTCTTCACGTGGGCGACCGTCCCCTTCAACGGCTTCCCGCGCAGCGTGTATCTCATCGACGTGCTCCTGTGCACGTTCCTCATCGGCCTCTCGCGCTTCTGGGAACGGGGGCTCGCCCGCGGTCTCGCGGCGCTCGTCGGCCGCGGGGACCAGCGGCGGATCCTCATCGTCGGCGCGGGCCGCAGCGGGCGCAGCCTGCTCCGCGAGCTGCGGGAGACGTCCGGCGAGCGGGTCGTCGGCTTCGTCGACGACGACCCGGCCATCCGGCGGCGAAGGATCCAGGGCGTCGCCATCGTCGGCGGCCTGGACGACATCGGCTGGGCGGTCGGACGCCTGGCGCCTGACGCCGTCCTCGTCACGATCCCGGACGCTCCGCGCGCGCAGCTCGACGGTGTGCTGGAGGCGTGCAGGCGCGCTGAGATACCGTGCAGCTTCGTGCGCCGCGAGATCGAGATCACGCACGCCGTTCCGCTCGGCATCGTCGCCGAGTGAGCGCTGTCGCAACGCCGCGTAGCGCGCTCCGCTCCGCCACGATCACGGACCGGCTCCTCGCCGCCGCGCCGTTGGCGAGCGTCTACCTGTGGCTGTCCGGGATCTACATGGTCGAGGCCTGGAGGCGGTCGACGCCGTGGCTGTTCGGCGACGAGCTCGAGTTCACTCAGCTCTCGCGCTCGATCGCTGCGACCGGGCATGCGGCCGAGCGCGGACAGTCCCACTCGCCGGACTCCATCTATACGTACCTGATCGCGCCGCTATGGCGCATCCACGACGTGGCCGCGGCCTACTCGGCGGTCAAGTACTTCGACGTGCTCGTCATGGCTGCGGTCATCTTTCCGACGTACCTCCTCGCCCGGCTCGTCGTCGGCAAGACGGCGTCGCTCTTCGCCGCCGCGGGCGCCGGCGCGATCCCGGCGATGGCCTACTCGTCGTACGTCGTCGAGGAGCCACTCGCTTACGCATACGCAGCGCTCTGCTTCTACCTGATCGCCAAGGCGCTCGTCACGCGCGGGCGCAGATGGATAGCAGCCGCCATCCTGGCCTCAATCGTGGCCCTTGCCGTCCGCGCCGAGCTATCGGTCATTCCCGCAGTGCTTGTGCTGGCAGCCATCTTCGCTGCGTGGTCGAGCGAGGCAGCGCGACGCTGGCGCGCCGGCTGGTCGAGAGGAGACTGGATAGGAGCCGTCGCTCTCCTCCTCGGCGCGATCTTCGTACTCGGAGCCATCGGCAGCGACTACTCGGGCGAGATCCTGCGCGTCACGCGGGGGTACAAGCACCGGGAGATCGTCGAGGGGAACTGGGCCGCGGGCACGCTCGCCATTGGCATGGGCGTGCTCCCATTTATCGCCGGGCTCGCGGCGCTCTTCCGCGCTCGGGGCGAGCCGGCAAGCCGCGAGGTGCGGATGTTCCGCTCCGTCTCGCTCGCCGGCATCGTCGCGTTCGGCTTGTACACGGCGATCAAGGCCGCGTATCTGTCCACGGCGTTCGCGACCCGCGTCGAGGAACGCAACCTCATCTACATCGCTCCGCTCCTGTTTGTCGGCACGGCGCTCGTCTTCTCCCGCCGGCGGGTGAGCTGGATCGGCCTCGCGGCTGCCGGCGCGTACACGCTCTACCTCGTCGGGTACGCGCTCTATCACGTCACGCAGTACCCGTACCAGATGGGAGTCCAGCTCTACTCGGACGCACTGGGCTTCGCCATCCTCCAGCAGGGGAACAGAGACCTTTCCTGGACGCCGCACCTCGTCCGCGAAGTCCTCATCGCGATGGTGGTCATCTCCGTGCTCGTGCTCGTCGCGCCCATCCTCCTGCGAGGCCGCAGCCGGGTCGTCGCGTCGGTGATCGCGATTGCGGGACTCGGCGTCATCGGCTGGAACCTGACCGGGGAGCTGGCGGCCGCAGCCGGGACAAACTCGATCGCACGCCAGGCAGGGGCAACGCTCAAGCGTCCGTTCTCGTGGGTGGACGCAGTCACGGGCGGAGCGCCGACGCTCTACATCGGCCAGGAGGAGATCGATCAGAACCCTGAGTGGCTCCTCGAGTTCTGGAACCGCTCCATCACGGGCGTCTCGAGCCTCGACGGGACGCTCGGCGGGCCAGGGCCGGCCGGCGGGCCCAACTTCCTCCGGAACGGCACCCTGTACTCGGGCAACGACGCGCAGTTCGGCTCGTGGAGGTACGCGTACGCGGTCGAAGACCTCCCATGCATCCAGCTCGTTGGTCGGCCCGTGGGCTCGCACCCCTATCGCGCCGGCGGCCAGATCCTGTATTGGCGGCTCGTCCGGCTCACCGAGCCGAACCGCATGCAGAGCGACTGCATCGGGATCTATCCGGACGGTTGGAGTGGGGCGAAGGACAGCGTCTACTACCGCTACTCCGGTCCCGCCGGTTGGCTGCGCGTCGCGTACTCCCGCCCTGAGAACTACCCCATCCCGCCCACGCCCATACGGATCACGCTCGGGGTGATGAAGGCGGTCGACAAGCAGCCGGTGCTCGCGCAAGTGACGAAGAGGATCGACTCCAGCATCGGCAACCTCCAGAGCAAGGTCGCGTGGATCCGCGTGCCGGCCGGAGGCTTCGCAGCGCACGTCGCGGTCGCGAAGAAGTTCGTCCCGGACGACTACGACCATCGCGGCGACAAGCGCCAGCTCGGAGCCCAAGTCACATATCGCTTCTTCCTGACCAAGCCGCACAGATGAGCGTGAAGCGGAAGCGCAGGATCGCCCGCGCGAGCGGTCCGCTGCGCTCGAGCAGCTGAAGCCCCGGAAGAGGCGCCCGCGTCTGCGGGACGAAGAACGGACGCGTCGCGAGTCGGTCGAAGCCCGCCGCCTCGAGGTCGGCCTGTACGTCCGCGAGGCGGTACTGACGCGGATTGAGGTCGAAGACGAGCTTGCGCGTGGTGTAGCCGGCGACGTGCGCGAGCAACGCGCGGCGGTCGACCGCGTAGTAGATCGCACGGAAGATCGTCGTCGCCTCGACCGGAGCAGGCGGAACGTACGCGTTGAGGTCGGCCTCCACGATCTCGCGCCCGTGTGCGCGTCCGGCCGCAACCATCTCGGCGTTCGCATCGACGCCGACGTACCGCTGGTCGGGCAAGAAGTCGGCGAGACCTCCGTCGCCGCACGCGAGGTCGAGCACCGCGTCGCCGGGCCGAAGCTGGGGCCCGAGCGTGCGCACGAGCTCCGCCCGGCGCGCAAGATACGCGTCCGCGTCGGCGTACGCCGTCTCCGTCCAGCGCTCCGCTTTGCGGCCGTACTTCTCCCAGGTCATCGCAGCGCGAGCAGGCGCTCGGGGTGCTTGCGGAGGAAACGGAGCATGGCGCGCGCGTGCCACAGCGTGTGCCGCGTGAGAAAACGCTTGTCGATCACGGCCGCGTAATCGTGCCGGACGATCGCCGCCGAGATGTACCAGCGCTCCCAGCCGGCTTTCGCGGCACGATAGTTGAGGTCGATGTCCTCGCAGTACATTCTGTAGCCCGGGTCCCAGCCGCCGATCTCGTCGAGCATCGTCCGCCGCATGAGCAGGAATGCGCCCAGCATCGTGTCCGCCGGCGCCGGCTCGTCGGGGCGCTCGTCGAGGAGGTAGTGGCGCCGCTGCCACCGCAGCGGCGGGAAGAGCAGGCGCAGCGGCGTGCGGCGCACGAGCGTGGCGCCGACCGTCGGAAAGCCGCGGCGCGAGGCCTGCCAGCTCCCGTCGCTGTACAGCATCTTCGGTCCCGCGACGCCGCAGCGCGGATGCGCCTCGACGAACTCGCGCAGGATGCCGACGGCTGCCGGGTCGGGGATCGCATCGGGATTCGCGATGAGCACGAGCTCGTGCTCCGTGTTTGCCGTGCCGACGTTGGCATTCGCGGCGAACGAGAGCGGCCGCTCGTTCTCCAGCACGCGGACGCCATCGGGGAGGTCGCGCGGGACGCTGCCGGGGATGTTTGCAATGAGGAGCAGCTCGTCGACCTGCGGCGCAAGTGCCGGCAGCGAATGCTCGAGCTCGCCGGCGTGGCCGTGCGAGATGACGACGGCGGAGACCTTCATGCGAGCCTCCGATAGACCTCGGCCGTCCTGCGCGCCGTCTCGTCCCAGGTGTAGAGCCGCGCGCGTTCGAGGCCGGCAACCCGCAGTCGGTCGCGCTCGGCGAGCGCACGCTCGATGCCGGCGGCGAGGTCGTCGGTGAGCACGCCCGCATCGCCGACGAGCTCGCGGACAGCGGCGTCGGGGCGCGCGACGACGGGCGTTCCGCAGGCCATCGCCTCGGCGCACGTGAGCGCGAAGCCCTCGTACAAGGTCGGATGGACGAGACAGGCAGCGCGCTGGTAGAGCCGAACGAGCTCGTCCTCGGGAACGTAGCCGCGCAGGTCGGCCCCGCCGTCGCGCATGGCTCGGATGAGCGCCGCATCCTTGTGCGGGCCGACGACGACTAGCGGCATGCCGACCGCGCGCGCAGCGGCCAGCGCGGCGAGCGGGTCCTTGCGCGGCTCGACGCTGCTGACGAAGAGCAGGTAGCCGTCGTGCTCGCCGCTCTCGGACGGCCGGAACTCGGGCGCGGGCGCGAGCGGCGTGACGGTGATCTTCTCCTCCGGAATGCGGTACAGCTCGACGAGGTCAACGCGTGTGCGCTCGGAGATCGCGAACACGTGCGCGGCGCGCCGCGCCGACCACGGCACGACGGTCTTGAAAATCGCGCGTTCGCGCGCTCCCATGACCGTCGGATCGCGCTCGAACGAAAGGTCCTGCACCGTCAGCACGGCCGGGCATGGAAGGCCCGGCGGGATCGCGTGTACGAAGTGCGCCAGGGATGGCTGCAGCCTGCGCAGGAGGCGCGGGAGCGTCCATAGCATGCGCAGCTCCTGCACCCGCGAGTGCAGCTCGATTGCGCGCAGGCCGTCGGGGACGAGGTCGGGGCGCCGGGTGACGGCGGCCAGGTCGAGGTCGCGGGGCAGCGCGCGCAGGAGCTCGCGGACGTACGTCTCGTCCCCGGTGCGGTGGCGGCCGAGCGTATCCGCGTCGACGACGATCACGCCGCGTCCTCGTATGCCTGGACAAGCAGCCGTGCGGATGCATCCCACGAGTACGCGCTCGCACGGCGGAGACCGGCGGCGCGCAGCTCGTCGCGACGCGCGATCGCCTGTTCGATTCCGGCGGCTATCGACGACACGTCGTGCGGATCGACCAGCACAGCCGCGCCTCCGGCGACTTCGTCCGTGGCGCCGCCACGCGACGTTACGACGGGCGCGCCACAGGCCATCGCCTCGAGCACCGGGATCCCGAAGCCCTCGTACAGCGACGGATACACGACACAGAGCGCGCCCCGGTAGAGCCGCGCGAGCTGCTCGTCGCCGACCTCGCCCTCCCAGCGAACGCCGTCCCCACGGGCCTCGACGCCGCCCCACCCGCGCGCGCCCGCAACGCGCAGCTCCACGCCGAGGCGCTGCGCCGCCGCGATGGTGCGCGCGAGGTTCTTGCGCGGCTCGAGTGTCCCGACGGCGAGCACGTAGTCGCCCTCCTCGCGCGGCCCGACGTCCGTGAAGGTGGCGTCCGCGGCGTTCGGCACGACGCGGATGCGCTCACGCGGCACGCGCAGCAGCCTCTCGAGCTCGCCGGCGGTGAACTCGGACACGGCGGCGATGATCCGCGCGGCGCGGACGACGCGCGGGACGACGACGCGGCTGTACGTGCGCGTCCACGGCGGAAACGCGTCGGGGTGCCGGAAGACGGCGAGGTCGTGCACCGTGACGACGAGCGGGACGCGGCTGCGAACAGGCCCGCGATAGGTGGGGCAATGCAGCACGTCGGCACCGCGCGCGCGATGTGGAAGCACGTGCGGATACCAGGCGAGGTCGAGCCATAGCGTTCCGGCCTTCCCGGCTGCGAACCCTCGCAACCGCTCGACCGTCACCTCACGCTCGACGCGTGGCAGCAGCGAGTCGAGATAGCGCGCGGTGCCGGCGCGCGTCAGCTCCAGGGGCGTGACATCCACGGCCACTTTCATCGCGCCGCCTCCCACGCGGCCAGATGCGCGCGGCCGTTCTCGAGCCACGTGAAACGGCGAGCGTGTTCGAGCCCGAGCGGGACGAGCCGGTCGCGTTCGTCCCGTGCGCGCTCGATTGCGGCCGCGATCGCATCGACGTCGTCGGGATCCGCGCGCACGGCAGCCTCGCCCGCGGCCTCGTCGAGTGACGGATGCGCCGATACGACGCACGGCGTGCCGCACGCCATCGCCTCGAGCACGGGGATTCCGAAGCCCTCGAAGCGCGACGGGTACACGAGCGCTGCCGCGCCGCGGTAGAGAGCCGGCAGCTCGTGGTCGGACGGATACCCGAGCCACGTCACACCCTTGCCCCGCGCCTCGACGCCGCCCCAACCGCGCGCACCGACAACCCGCAGCTCGATGCCGAGCCGCTGCGCCGCGTCGATCGCGTTGACGAGGTTCTTCCGCGGCTCGAGCGTCCCGACGGCGAGCAGGTACTCGCCTTCCGCTCTCGCGCCCTCAGGCGTGAACGTGGAATCGACGCCGGGGTAGGCGACGTGGACGCGGTCGCGGTCGACGCCGAGCGTCTCGACGACGTCGTCGCCGGTGAACCTCGAGTTGACGACGACGACGTCGCACGCCCGGGCCGCGTGGCGGTACTTGGCGCCGTGCATGCGCACCGTCCGGCGGTGGACCCAGTCGGGGAAGTGGAGCGGGACGAGGTCGTGGATCATCGTCGAGCGGACGCCGCCTCGCTGCGGCGGATACATCCAGTCGCTGAAATGGAAGACGTCGAAGGAGCCGACGACGGTCTCCAGCGGCGGCGTGCCGAGACGCGACCACGCGGTGCGCAGCGCATGCGCCGCAGGCAGGACCGGCAGACGCCGCTCCGCGTCCACGCCGTCGAGGGACTCCTCGATCGTTCGCCGCCCGGCGCGCGACGCGGGCGCGAAGGCGACGACGTCACGTGCGCCGGCCTGCGCGAGCCCGAGTAGCGATCCACGGATGTAGTTGCCCACGCCCGTCCGCGGATGGGACAAGGGCGCGACGTCGATCACAATCCTCACGGCGTGTAGACGGGCTGTGTGAAGTGCAGTCCGAGATGGCGCGTGTCGGTGTTCCCGGTCTCGACCTTCGCGGGAACACGTGTGGGAGAGATCGCGAAGTCGACGCGGCAGACGCTGTTCGCGGGAATCAGCTTCAGCGTGATCAGACGGTCGACCGTTGCGGGCGAGATGCTCAGTGTCCGCGAGGTCGTCGTCCCGCTGATCGCGATCGTGGACGTCGTCCCCTGGAAGAGCCTCGCGTCGCTCGAGACCTTCAGCGCCAGCGTGCCGCCCGTGCATTGAGAGTGAATCCAGCTCACGTGCGCGCGCGACCACGCTTCGACGCCGGGCGTCGTCGGGTAGAGACCGATCACGCGAGTCGTGATTCGAGCAGGCTGCGTTACCCGGTAGAGCACGAGCTGCTTCGCGGGATCGGCCGCGATCTTCGTGCCGACGAGCTGCACCGTCGTGGGCGCAAGGACGTACGGCTCGGTCACGCCGCGCAGGGCACCGCTTGCGGGATCGACGCTCGTCTGGATCTCCGGCATGTCGCCGGGCAGGCGCGCGCCGAGCCCGTAGACGCGGTCGACGCTGCGATTCCAGAACTCGTTCTCGAAGACGGCGAGTTGGTTTCCGCCGGCGAAGATCACACCGACGCGCGCGTCGCGGCCGACCGCGCGGTCGATCCAGCTCTTGTCATCCCGGCCGACGCCCTGCGCGTATGCGCTCGACGCGAGCCGCGGGAAGCTGTGCGTCCAGAGCTCGAGCGGAAGCCAGGTGAGCAGGAAGCCCACCGCGACGAGCGCAGGCAGAACGGGGGCGTACCGGCGCGGGAGCCAGAGGAAGCACGCCGCCAATGCGAGAGCGAGCAGCACCGCAACGACGCCGACGCCGTGGCGGCCGGTCCAGGTGTTGCCGAGGAACCACCACGGCTGGAGCCCGATGGTGTCGGACTGCGCCGTGATGTTGAACAGATGTGCGAACGGGATCGCGCCCGGCAGCGCAGCGGCGACGCCGGCGGCGACCACCGAGGCCCGCGGGGGCAGCGGCTGGCCGCGTTCGATCCACGCGAGCAGCGCGATGATGAGCAGCGGCATGAGATAGAAGAGGTTCCGCTCTTCGATGCGCTGGGAGTAGCGCGACGCGAAGACCCCCACTTCGAGTGCGAGCCAGACCGAGAGCGACGTCGAGGCCGCGATGAAGACGCGCAGCCGCCGATCGAGATGGCGCGCGTTGGCGGCGAGGACGATGAGCGCCGCGAACGGAAGCACGAACACGGCGAGGTCGAGCTCGGCGAGGTGCAGCACGATCCAGTCGATCGCCGGCCAGGGGCGATATCCACCGTTCGAGGTGACGCTGTAGTTGCCGAGGATGGCCGCAGGCGAACGTCCCCGCGCGACCTCGACCGCGACGACGATGACGCCCGCCGCGGCGACGATGCCGTACAGCGGGGCGAACGCGGCCAGACGCCGCGGGCGTCCGCGCTCGATCCACGCGAGGACGAGCGGCGCGCTCAACACGGCCACGATGATCGCGACGGCTTGCGTGCGCGTCTCGAACGCGAGGGCGCACACCGCGAGGAGCAGCACTTGCCGTGCGCGCGTCGGCCGCTCGAGCGCGGCGACGAGCGCGAGCGCGAGCCACAAGAAGACGGGATAGAAGACGTTCTCCGTCATCAGCGTTCCCGCGTAGGCCGTCGACGGGACCGCGACTGCGAGCGCCGCCGCGACGAGCGCGGCCGACGGGCGCACGACCCGCCGCGCAAGCAGGTACGCAGGCAGCACCGCCGAGCAGAGAACGAGCGCGTTCACCGCCTGCGACCAGCGGTAGACGTCGGCCATCGGCCCGATCGCCGCATACACCGGAGAGAGCAACAGCGGATAGACGAAGCCGTAGTTGGCGTGAACGCCGCGAATGAGGAAGTGCCCCGTGGCCGCGAAGCTGCGCGCCATGTCCGAGTAGACGATCTCGTCGACCATGATCCACGGCGACGTGACGCGGAGCGCGAGCGCGAGCTGCACCGCGACGGCGACCGCGTACAGCCCACCGAGCCACGCCCAGATAGGCAGCCTGCGAAGCAGGTTGCCTCCGGTGTCAGACACCGAAACGGTGTCTGACACCGATCCACCGGATGACAGGAGCGACGCGCGCATGAGCTCGGCCGCGAGCGGCTCCTCGTCGACGCCGACGTCGGCCGCCGCGGCCGCGACCTCCTGCAGCACGGCGCCGCTGACGGCCGCTCCCCCCGCCGCCTCCTCCAGCGCGGCGGCGTACCGCTCGGCGACGCGGTCGACGTCGTGGTCGCGGGCGACGAGCGCCCGCGCTGCCTCGCCCATCGCTCGCGCCGCCTCCGGGTCTGCGAGCCGGCGCAGGGCCGCCGTGAGCGCCTGCACCTCCTCGTCGCCGCCGACGGGAATCTTGACCGCCACATTGTCGGGTAGCTCCGAGAACCAGCCGACGTCGCTGACGACGAGCGGCTTCCCGAGCGAGAGCGCGCGGATCGCGGCGCCCGACGTCTCGCCCATCGTCGGCGCACGGAGAAGCACGATCGCATCGCACGCCGCCATCAACGCCCACAGCCGCTCCTCCTCGACGTACGGCTCGCGGATGACACCGGTCGCGTCGAGCCCCGTCCGCTCGATGCGTCCGGCGAGATCGAACCCGGGCGACTCGGAGCCGACGACGAGCAGGCGTGCGCCGTGCCGCGTCCGGCGCAGCGCGGCGAAGGCCTCGAGCAGCTGGGGCACGCGCTTGTTCTCGTTGATGTGCCCGAAGCTGCCGACGAGCGGTGACCCGGCCACCGACTCCGGCGCCACGGGCGGGACCGGCCACGCTGGATGCGCAATCCGGTGCAGCGGCCCGGCGTAGCCGTGCTCCCGAACGAGCGTCTCGACGTACCGCGAATGCACGATCACGCTCGTCGCGCGATCGAGCACCTCGCCCGCGAGCGGGAACTCCTGCGGCCGGACCTCCCACAGCGGCGGCACGCGGCCTTCGAGCACGCCATAGCCGAGCAGGCGCCCCGGAACACCGGCTTCCCGCTCCATCGCGGCGAGGTAGGCGTGCCCATCGTGGCGGCCGATGGTGAGGCCCGCGACGAGATGATGGATGACGAAGTCGTGCAGCACGACGACGCCGGGACGCCGGCGCAGCGCGTCGACGATCCACCCGTGCGCGTCGGGATCGTTGCCGACGTGGTAGAGCGCGACGTCGGTATCGGCCACGGGCCGCGTGCGGCCGGGCCGCACCACCTCGACCTCGACGACGCGTTCCAGCGCAGGCAGAAGCAGCGCTGAGTAGTCGGCGATGCCCGACGTGGAAGGCGGCAGCGGTGAGAAGTAGGAGACCCTCACGCGACCGCTGCGAGGAGGCGGTCGATGCACGCGTCCCACGTCACGCCGCTCGCGACGTCACGGCCCGCGCGGCCGTACGCGCGCGCCTCGTCCGCGTGGTCGCGCAACCACACGTATGCGCGCGCGAGCTCCGCCGCCTGAGGCCTGACGACGAGCCCGGTCTCGCGGTCGCGAACGACGTCGAGCGGCCCGCCTGCATCCGTCGTCGTCAGCACGGGCTTCTCGGAAAGGAACGCCTCGAACGGCACCATCCCGAAGTCCTCGTCCACCGGCGCGTAGTAGACGCCGAGGCAGCTCGCGTACAGCTCGGTCAAGCGCGCGTCGCTGACCCGGCCGGTGAACTCCGCACGTCCGTTGAGACGGCGCTCCTGCGCGAGCCGCTCGAGCCGTTCGCGGTCCGGGCCGTCGCCGGCGATGACGACGCGCAGCGTCGGCTCGGCAGCCGCCGCCTCGAGCAGGAGGTCGATCCGCTTCGCGCGATCGAGCCTGTTGACGGAGAGGATGAAGTCGTCGTACCGGTCGCAGCGGTATTTCAGCGGCGCGGGCGGGTGCGGCATGAGCTCGGCCTCGAGCCCGGTGGACTCGCGCAGTCGGCCGGCGACGTTGCCCGACGTCGCAAAGATCTTGCGAGCCTCGCCGAGGGCAGTGCGCTCGAATGCGAGCACGCGTCGCCGCAGCGCGCGGTCCTCCGCCGACTCCGAGAACTGTCCGAGCTCGGTGCGGTCGAGGTCCCACGCCTGGCGGAACTGGTGCAGCAGCCACACCACCTTGCGCGGATGGCGCACCGCGTAGGACGGAAACTTCGTCGCGATCACCGCGTCGATCGGTCGGCCGTTTGCCTCTTCGAGGTCGAGGAGGCGCCACAGGAACGCCTGCGTCAGCACGCGCTCGCCGGGATACCACTTGAACGGAACGGTGACGAGCTCGGCCTCGTGCCCGCGCGCGCGCAGCTGCGCGACGAGATCGTCGGCGACGATTTCCGCGCCTCCGCGCTCGAACGGGACCTGCGGGAGACACACCGCCAGTCTCACCAGCGCGATTCCAGCTCGTCGACGCGGCGCGAGAGGTCGTCGACGAGCCGCAAGAGCGCGTCGTTGACGATGCGCTGCTCGGCGAAGGCCGGCTCGACGTACCAGCGCATGAGCTTGCGCAGCACACGCTTCGCCTGGAACGCGACCCAGCCCTTCGGGCCGGGACGCCGCTCGAGCGGCTTGTCCGCGCTGACGGGCCAGAAGCGCTCGGCAAGGCCGCGCGTGGACGCGACGTCGCGGGAGCCGCGGTCGACGGCCTCCTTGAGCCGCGCATAGACCTCGTCGACGGAAAGCTCCTGCTGGTCGGCCATTTCGCGGGTGAGTCTAGGCGTCCACTGTTACGAACTCGTGAGCCGTCCGACAGCAGCATCCACGAGCAGGCGGACGAGATCCTCGAACCCGACGCGAGGTGACCAGCCGAGCTCGCGCCGCGCCTTCGAGGCGTCGCCGACGAGATCGTGCAGCTCGGCCGGCCCGCGCATGAGCGCGGGATCGATCCGGACGTGCTCGCGCCAGTCGAGCCGGACGCGCTCGAACGCGATCTCGACGAGCTCCTCGACGGTGTGCAGGACCCCGGTCGCAACGACGTAATCGCCGGGCTCGTCCTGCTGCACCATCAGCGACATGGCCTCGACGTAGTCGCCGGCGTAGCCCCAGTCGCGCTGGGCGTGGAGATCTCCGAGCGCGAGCTCGCGCTCGAGGCCGAGCGAGATCGCCGCTGCCGCGTGCGCCACCTTGCTCGGCAAGAAGTCGGTCGGGCGGCGCGGCGACTCGTGGTTGTAGAGGATCCCGCAGCTCGCGTGCAGGCCGTACCGGCGGCGGTACGAGCCGACGATGAAGTGCCCGTACGCCTTGGCGACGCCGTACGGCGTGACGGGATGGAGCGGCGTGTCCTCCGTCTGGGGCACGACCGTCGGCTCGCCGAAGATCTCGCTCGAGGAGGCCTGGTACATGCGAATGGCGGGATCCACGGCGCGGATCGCCTCCAGCAGCGCGGTGACTCCGACCGCGGCGAACTCGGCGGTTCGCACCGGCTCCTGCCACGACATCGGCACGAACGACGGGGATGCGAGGTTGTACACCTCGCCAGGCCCATGCTCGCGCAACGAGCGCGCAAGCGCGACCTCGTCGAGCAGGTCGACCTGAAGGAGCTCGACGCGGTCGCGAATGCCCGCGAGGCTCTCGTACGGCGCGTCGAGCTGCGGGACGATCCCGACCACCTCGTAGCCGTGCCCGAGTAGCAGCTCGGCGAGATACGAGCCGTCCTGGCCGCCGATGCCCGTTACGAGAGCCTTCACTAGTGCAAACCTCGCACGTACGTCCACGCCTCGCTGAGGCCGAGCGAGCGCAGCGCGAAGATCATGAGGCCGTAGAGGAGGACCCCGGCCGCCGCCGCGGTGACGGGGGACAGCGCAAGGCGCAACCCGCCGAACGCGAGCGCCGCCGCCGAGCCGACGGCGAGCGCGAGCTTCGCAAGCCCGAGCGCGGCGATGCCGAGCGTGCGTATCGAGATCGTCGCGAGCAACCCGCCCGCGATGACGAGCGTCGCGAGCCCGACGGCGATCGCGATGCCGGGCAGTCCCCAGAGTGCGCGCAAGCCGAGCCCGAGCGGGATGCAGAGGCCAAAGCCGACCGCACCGAGCGGGAGGAGCGTCCAGCGCTTCTCCGCGACGAAGACGAGCGGGAATGTGACCGCGAACGCCACCCAGGCGAGCATCCACGGCGCGAGATACACGACGAGGTGGCCCAGCTGGCGGCCGACGCCGCCGCTGTACGCGCTGCCGAGGACGAGGCCGACGACGCGTCCTCCGACGACGGCGAAGACGCCGGCTGCGGCACCCACGATCGTCAGGCTCACCCAGGACGCGTGAACGACGTGCCGGCCGGCCGCGACGGCGTCGACACCACGTCGCGTCATCGGTGCGGCAGAGATCAGCCCAAGAGAGAACGCGGTCGCGCCGACGAGGGTCGAGGCGGCGAGGTACGCGTAGGAGAAGCTCGTCACGCTGCCGACGCCGATCTTGGCGGCGAAGCGAAGGCCGAGGAGGTAGCAGCCCTGAAGGGCGACCGGCACCGCGGCTCCCTGGACGAGGTGCCACAACCGTGGCCCGATCCCGAGCCGGTCGGGCATGGCTCCGCGCAATGCCCCTCGGCGAACGAGAGCGACGGTCGGAACTGCGAGCGCGACGACGGCGTTCGCGGCCAGTCCCCACGCGAGCGCGACGATCCCAAGGCTGTTCGCGAGCGCGGCGAAGACCACGAGGCCTGTGACGCCACCCAGTGCGAAACCCGCCGCCGCCGTGCCGTAGCTGTCGAGCGCCGCGAGGGCGCTCGCGGCCAATGCGGCGAGGAGCTGCACGAACGCGGCCGGGACGAGCACGACGAGCGCGCGCGCTGCGATGTGCGCAGCGCGCGGCGGCAGGTTCCCCGTCAGCAGGTCGCCGATCTGCGAGGCGAAGACGCCGACGAGGATCGACACGGGCACGGCCAGGCAGAGATGCGCAAGCCCGTAGCTGCGGCTCTCGCCGGAGAGCTCGCCGCGGGCGGCCGCCCGCGTAAGGTCGGGCACGACGACCATCCGGAACGACTGCGCGGCCAGGATGAGCACGAGATAGACGGCGTAGGCGCTCAGGAAGCCGTCGGTCTCGGCGCTGCGCCCGAATTTGTGCGCGAGCAGCGCCCCCGCGCCGGCCGCGGCGAGCGCGACGACCACCTGGGCGAGACCCGTCAGTAGGCCGCTTCTGATGGCCGATGTCCTACGCACGAGGCTACCCTAGGGCGCGGTGCGGATCGTCGTCACGGGTGGAGGTGGCTTTCTCGGCTCACACCTCGTCGAGCAGCTACGGCAGCGCGGCGACGACCCGTTCGTCGCCCGCCGCGCCGACTACGACCTGACGCACTGGGACGACGCCGAGCGGCTCTTCCACGATGCGCAACCGGAGCTCGTCTACCACCTTGCCGCCGAGGTCGGAGGCATCGGCGCGAACCGCTCCAACCCCGGGCGCTATTGGTATGCGAACCTCATGATGGGCGCGCACGTGCTCGAGCTGAGTCGGCTACACCGCGTCGGCAAGCTCGTCATTGCCGGCACGGTGTGCGCGTACCCGAAGTTCACGCCTGTGCCGTTCAGCGAGGACGACCTCTGGAACGGCTACCCGGAGGAGACGAACGCGCCGTACGGCGTCGCGAAAAAGTCAGTCCTCGTCGGCGCGCAGAGCTACCGCGCCCAGTACGGCACCGACGCGATCTTCCTCCTCCCGGCGAACCTGTATGGGCCACGCGACAACTTCGACCTCGAGACCTCGCACGTCATCCCGGCGCTGATTCGAAAGATGGTCGCGGCGGAAGACGAAGTCGTCTTGTGGGGCGACGGGTCTCCCACGCGCGAGTTCCTGTACGTGGACGACTGCGCCGAGGGGCTGCTCCTAGCCGCCGACCGCTACGACGGCGCCGAGCCGGTCAACCTGGGCACGAGTGAGGAGATCTCGATTCGCGACCTCGCCGAGCTCGTCGCAGAGCTCGTCGGCTTCGACCGCAAGATCGTGTGGGACGCCTCCATGCCGAATGGACAGCCTCGTCGACGCCTCGACGTATCGCGCGCGGAACGGCTCTTCGGATTCGTCGCACGCACGACGCTGCGAGAGGGTCTTGCGCGCACGATCGACTGGTACCGCGCCGCGTTGCAGGTGACACGGTGAGCTCGGCCTCGCAGGGCGCGCCGCTCCCGGTCTGGCGCACGGGGTTAGTTGGGCTCCGCCGAGCGCTCGCGCTGCTCGAGCGGGTACGACCCTTGTACGTCCTGTCGGCATTCGTGGCGGCCGAATGGCTGATCACCCTCGGCGTTGCGCTGACGGTACGCCACAACGGCTGGCTCTACTACCAGGGCGGCGACGAGCTCTGGCACTACATGACCGCGTGGGTGATGGGACAAGGGCGGCTCCCGCACACCTCGGTGGGATACGCATGGTCGATCGTCCTGCTCCCCTTCGCGCTGCTCGGCGGGCCGGACCTCCTGTCGCCTCTGCCGTTCATCGTGCTGCTGAACGTCCTCGTGCTCATGCCTGTTGCCCTCGTCACGTCATACGCCATCGGCACCCGCATCGGCGGACGGCTCTTCGGCTACTGGGTGGCCACGCTGTGGATCCTCGTGCCGATCATCGGCATCAAGTACACCAGCACGGGCTACCACCAACGGTACACGGAGCTGCTGCTTCCGCAGTCGCTCGGTTTGACCGCGATGTCGGACTTCCCTTCACTGGTCGCGAGCATCCTCGCCGCGTACTTCGCGCTGCGCGCCGCCCAGGACGACGCGCCGTGGGACGGCGTGTTCGCCGGTCTCTTCGCGGGGGTCGCGATCGGGATCAAGCCGTCAAATGCGCCGCTGCTCGTCGGCATCGGCCTCGCCCTGCTGTGGTCACGCCGTCGGCGCGCGGCCGCGTATGCCGTCGCGGCCCTGGCGCCGAGCCTTCTCGCGCTTGCTCTCTGGAAGGCCCGGGGCGAGGGAAACCTTCCGCTTTTCCGTAGCGGCGCACCCGGAGGCGGTGTCGCCGGCGCGCATGCCGCGCCGGTGCTCGGCCGGCTCAATATCCACCAATACGTCCATCCGAGCTGGAGCTTCTTCAGCCAGCAGCTGAGCGACCTCGGCCAGTATTTCTGGTCCATCCGCGTGCTCGAGTGGCTCGCGATCGCGGGAACGATCGGGCTCTTCCGACGGTCGCGGCCGGCCGGCTTCCTTTTCGGCGGCTGGTTCTTCTCGATGATCGCGATCAAGTGGACGTCGCCCAATCACGGCACCATCGCCGACTCCGATCTCCTCCGGCAGTCGATTCCAGCCATCCCCGCCGCCCTCATGCTGCTCGGCGGCGTCCTGTTCCTGTTCCCAGGCGTGCCGCGGCGGTTGGTGCCCTCCGCGCCACACGCGTGGGGGACACACCGCCTGCGCGTGGGGCTCGCCGCCGGCGTCGTGACCATCTTCGCTGTCGTGCCGGCAGCGCTCGCGGCCGGGCTACCGCTCTTGTCGTCGAACGACACGATCTCCTACTTCACGCAGACCGGGGCGAGCTTATCGGCGCCGTTTTCCGTCGACACTGCCTGGCGTCCCGTCGCGACCGCCACGCGCGGGGCCGTGCGGGTGCGCTGGCCAAAGCTCGGCGCGCTCGGGGCCACAATGGACTACGTCGTGCTGCGAGCGCCGGCGAACGAGCCGATCGTCTGCGACGCGACAGCCGGCGGTGCACAGTGCCGCCTCAACGCCGACACGATCAACGCCACGCGCGGGACGAGCTACATCGACAAGCCCCCGGCGGGGGGCTGGACCTACCGGGTCGGCGCGGTGGCGAGCTGGATCCAGGATCCGACCGCCGGCAACATCTTCACCGTCGGGCCGCCGGTGACCATCATCGCACGTCGCTAGCGCCGACTCGCGTCTCCTCCTCGAGCAGGGCGAGCCGCTGTGCGAGCAGGACGTTCTGGTCGGACAGGCGCGAGATCACCGTCGAGTAGTGCAGAAGCACGGCGAGGATGAACAGGATCCCGACGGCAAAGAGCACGGCCGGCGGATAGCTGCGGACCCCGACCCAGCGGGCAATGGTGTTGAGCCCGTTTCGCCACGCCGACAGCGCAGTGAGCGTGATCCCGGTGGCGAGCCAGAGCAATGCGTAGCGCTCTCGCAACCGGCGGCTCCGGATCAGCTCGAAGACGACGAGCACGAGCGTGAACGATGCGATCGCCCCCGCAATGGAGACGGCGAGCGGTGTCATTTGGCTTCCTCCTCCGGAATGACGTTGCGCCTGAACAATCCGACGAAGATCGCGAGCGAGACCTTCACCATGTAGTAGACAGACCGCAGGGCTGTGATCGACGACCGCCCGCTGTCGCGCTCCCGCATCGACACCGGGACTTCGCACAGACGCAACCGATGACGGAACACCATGACCGTCGCCTCGACCTCCGGATAGTCGTGCGGATAGTCGTGCGCGAACAGTGCGATGCCTTCGCGGTTGACGGCCTGGAACCCCGAAGTCGTGTCGGTGATGCGCTGCCCGACGATGTGGGAGACAACCCACGCGAGCAGGCGGATGCCGACGCGACGCGCTCGCGACGAGCGATAGCCACCTTCGTCGCTGGCAAAACGCGACCCGATGACTATGTCGGCCTCGCCGCGCAGAACGGGCTCCAGCACGCGGGCAAGCTGCGAGGGGTCGTGCTGCCCGTCTCCGTCGACGCGGACGGCGAGGTCGTAGTCGTTCTCGAAGGCGAAGCGGAAGCCCGTCTGCACTGCGCCGCCGATGCCGAGATTGAACGGCAGACGCAAGACCCGGGCACCCTTGGCCGCCGCGGCCGCCGCGGTGCGGTCGACCGAGCCGTCGTCGACGACGACGATGTCGAGACCCGGGTCGAACGCGCGCAGCTCGTCGATGACGCGCGGAACGGCGAGCTCCTCGTTGTACGCCGGCACGATCGCAACGCGGCGCAGCTCGGCGAGACCGGGCAGGCCGGCCGCTGTGGCCGCCGCGACGACGGTGTCAGGCACGGGCCTCCTCCGGAACGCCGAGCCCGAGCAGGTCGAGCAGCTGTCGCGCGCGATGCCCGTACGTGTGCTCGTCCAGCACGCGCTCGCGCGCCCGCTGCCCGAGCTCCTCGGCGTGCCCTGGGTCCGCAAGCAAATCGCCGTATGCCGAGACGGCTTCGTCGACGGAGCCGACGACGCGGAGGTCTCGGTCGGCGTCGAACCAGCGCTCCAACCCGGCCAGCGGGTTGGACACGATGGCCGCGCCGGAGGCCGCGAGCTCGAAGAGTCGGCAGGTCGACGACGCATAGACCTGCGCGTGCACGCGACGAGTGACATTGAGGTTCACGCGTGCGGAGGAAATGGCATGTGGAAACGCGTTGAACGGAATGCGGCCGAGCATGCGTGCGGTGCCCGTGTCGCCGCGGTAGTCGTATCCGCCGATCGCAAAGTCGACGCCGGGCAGCCGCCGGCTCGGCTCGCCGATCAGATCGCGCATCCATTCCCGACGGAACTTGTCCGAGTGGCCATAGAAGAAGACGTCCGCCGCCTTTTCGACATCGCGTGGCCTGAAGAGATCCGGATCGGCCGCCCAGTGCACCGTCTCCGCGCGCCGTGCGCCGAGCTCCCGCAGCCGATCGAGCGCACCCTCTGAGTTGCCGACCACGAGGTCGTACTCGCCGGGGTCGGCGCCGATGTAATAGTTGAACCCGCTCGTGTCGGTGCCGCCGTATTCCGGCAGGCTCATCGGGAGGTCGCCGTCGTAGTAGACGACCGGAACGTCGAAGCGCTCGCGCAGGGCGGTCGGAATGCCTCGGAGATGCGCCATCGGCACGGTGAAGACGATGACCGCGTCCACGCCTCCTTCCCGCTCGATCGTTTGCTCGAGATGACGCCGCCAGCGCGGTGTGACGTAACGCCACACGGCCGCGCGCACAGCACGGTCGGAGAGCGAGTCGCCGGGCTTGTGCTCCGAGCGCCGCACGAACTCCTGACGCTGCAGCTTGGCGGCGAGGCCCCGCGCGGCAGCGAACGCCTCGGCCTCGCGGTAGAGGGGGTTCGGGACGGTCCGCCACCACGGCGACTCGACCGCTCGCCCGCGGTACGTGGTCACGATCAGGTCGACACCGCTCTCGGCGAGCGCCTTCCACAGCTGCCACCACGCAGGCGTGCAGCCGTACCGGAAGTCCAGATCTGCCGCGGACGCGACCGCGAGAACTTTGGGCGATCTCACGCGCCCATTGTGTCAATGAGATCTGAAGGAACCGTTAGCCGCGCGGCTAGTAGGCGCCGCGGCGCGCGGCCACGGCCGGCAGCGTCTTCGCGAGGATCGAGATGTCGAGCCAGATCGACCAGTTCTCGAGGTAGTAGAAGTCGAGCCGAACGAGGTCGTCGAAGCTGAGGTCGATCCGCCCGGACACCTGCCACAGGCCTGTCATGCCGGGCAGCACGAGATAGCGCTTGCGGTGCCAATCCTCGAGCTGGACGTAGTCGCGGAGCGGCAGCGGACGCGGGCCGACGAGCGACATCTCGCCGCGCAGCACGTTCAGCACCTGCGGCAGCTCGTCGAGCGAATAGCGGCGCAGGAACCCGCCGACCTTCGTGACCCGCGGATCGTCCTTGATCTTGAAGAGCGGCCCCGATGCTTCGTTGGACGCCTCGAGCGCGGCCTGCCGGAGATTCGAGTCGACATACATCGACCTGAACTTGAACATCCCGAACTCCTGTTGCCCGAGCCCGATCCGGCGATCGCGGTAGAAGATCGGGCCAGGAGAGTCGAGCTTGACGGCGAGCGCGATCAGCGCCCAGAACGGCGACGCGAGCACGATCAGTCCGGTGCTCACGGCGATGTCGAACGCGCGCTTCACCGCCCAGTCTAGGCCGGCGAACACCGGCGGCCGGAGCTCGAACAGGGGAACGCCCTGACCGGGCACGTACTCGGCGCGCTGCGTGAGCAGCTCAGCCGTCGTCGGCGCGATCCGCACCTTGACGCCGAAGCGGTGCGCCTCGTCCACGAGGTCGAGCAGGGCCTCCTCATGCATGTCGGCGCTCGAGACGATGAGCTCGTCCGGCTTGTGCTCACGCAAGACTGCGCCAAGGTCGCGCAGCTCGCTCTGCGAGAGGACGCCGACGAAGTCGTAGTCGATGCCGCTGCGTCCACGTCCGATCGTGCGGCGGAGCGACTCGAGTCGTTCACCCTCGCCGACGAGGAGCGCGCGCCTGCGCGCGCCGGCGACACGCCACAGGTCCGCGGTCACGACCTCGTAGCTCGAGCGCAGGAGAACGATCGCGATCGCGGAGAGAACGAACGCGGTGATGTAGAGACCGAACGTGGAGTGCTGGTACCCCGTGCCGACCGAGAAGATCACGGTGATGACGGTGATGAGAAGCAGCGACGACACGATGCGCCCCGCGCCCGCACGCCGCTCGCGCGGCGCGTACAGTCCTGCCTGCCAGAACACGAGGATCGTGACGAGCGTCAGGAACGCCAGCCAGTTCTCTTCCGTGCTCCAGAGCAGGCCCCAAAGGAGCGGTTTCGTTCCGCGGTAGAGCTCGCGCAGCACGAGCGCGAGATAGAGCGCGCCCGAGAGACCGGCGAGGTCGAGCAGGACGAGCGCGGCGACGCTCACGGAGCGCCGCCCGAGGGCACGGACCTGGATCCCGGAAGGGAGAACGGGCGCCGAGCGGATGTCGGAAGCGGGGAGCTCCACTCCGGCACGGTCGCCCGACTCGGTGCCGACAACAGGCTTGGTCGCCACGAATCGGGAGTGTAGCTCCGGCGGTTCTCAGAACCTCTCGGCGCGGCGTCCCAGGACAGCCAGGGACACGAGCAACGCGGTGCGGCGGCGCGCGTCGAGCAGGTCGTAGTCGTGGAAGTACGCATGCACGTAGTGCGGTAGCGGCCGGAGAACCGCGCGGGCGAGCGAGCCCAGTGAATGTGTCGTCGGCAGGACGCCGGGCGACGGCTCGCCGTGCCGCGGCGTGCAGTCGACGAGCCCGAGCTCCGCGACCGTCGCGCGCACGGCTTCGTCGGTGTACCAGCCGCCACCGCAGAAGTAGCGCGGCTCGAGGCCGCGCGCGCGCATCCACTCGGCGTCGCTCCGGACGCGCGCAGCCGGATCGCCCCCGGTCGGGCGCGCGTGCGTGGGGCTCGTCCAGTGCGTGTGCAATCCGAAGGGCGCGCGTGCGGCGGCCGCGCGGGCGCGCTCGAGCCACGGCCCCTCCGCCTCACCGTGCTCCGCATCGGGCGGGCGCATGAGCGCGATCACGTCGAAGCCCCCCGGGCGCCGGCGCTGAAGCCGGTCGAAGCGGTCCCAGGCGACGGCGTCCAGCGGGCGCTCGACGTGGCACGACACCACGGCGGCAGTCCCGGCTGACGGTGAAGGCACACTGTTGCCGATGTGCGGGATTTGCGGACTCTATTCGCCGTCCGGCGCCCCGCCTCCCGCGGTCGTCGACGCGATGCGCGCACGCATCCGCCATCGCGGCCCCGATCAGGGCTCGACGGAGGCGTTCGGTGCGTGCGTGCTCGGCCACCAGAGGCTGCAGGTGCTCGACCCGGAGCTCGGGTACCAGCCGGTCGCGAACGAGCGCGGCGACGTCGTCGCGGTCTTCAACGGCGAGCTCTACAACTTCCCCGAGCTGCGTCGCGACCTGGCTGCGCGTGGGCACGAGGTGCGCGGACGCGGAGACACACCGGTCATTCCCCATCTGTACGAGGAGTACGGACCGGCGTTCGTCGAGCGCCTCGAGGGCATGTTCGCGATTGCGCTCTGGGACGCCCCCGAACAGCGCCTCTTGCTCGCCCGCGACCGGCTCGGGAAGAAACCGCTCGTCTGGACGCGCCTCGACGACGGCACGTTCGCGTTCGCGTCCGAGGTGAAGGCGCTGCTCACCGTGCCCGGCGTGCACCGTGAGCCCGACCTGGCAGCGCTCGACTCGTACCTCGCATTGCAGTACGTCCCGGGCGCGCGCACCGGGTTCCGCGACATCCATCGGCTCGCGCCCGCATCCGTGCTGACCGTCGACGGCACCGGCGAGCGCGAGGAGCGGTACTGGCATCCGCACGCGCACGTGGAGAAGCTCTCGGACGAGGCGTGGCTCGAGCGCGTTCGCGACGAAGTGTCCGCGGCCGTCCGTGCACGTCTCGCGTCCGACGTGCCGCTCGGCGCGCTCCTCTCGGGCGGGATCGACTCGGCGGTCGTCGTCGCGCTGGTGGCCGCCGCATCGGCGCAGCCGGTACGCACATTCACGGTCGGCTTCGCCGACGCGCGTTACGACGAGCGCTCGTTTGCTCGTGCGGTCGCGCAGCGGTACGCGACGCAGCACGAGGAGATCGTCCTCGAGCCCGACGCGGCGGCAACGCTGCCGCGTCTGGCGGAGGCGTTCGACGAGCCGCTCGGCGACGAGGCGGCGCTGCCGCTGTTTCTCATCTGTGAGGCGGCGCGGCACGAGGTCACCGTCGGGCTCGTCGGCGACGGAGGCGACGAGTCGTTCGCCGGCTACGAGCGCTATGCGGCGGCCGCGCTCGCCGAGCACGTGCCGAGGCCGGTGGCGAGCGCGGGCGCGAGCATATTGCGCCGGCTTCCTGCCGGTCGCCGGGAGCGCCGGTCGCCGGTGTTCCGCGTCGCGCGCTTCCTCGAGGCGGCGGCCGTCCCGCGGGCCGAGCGGTACGGCCGGCTCATGCAGGTCTTCACGCTGCAGGAGCGTGCGGAGCTCTGGAGCGCCGCGGCGAAGGCCGAGATCGGCACGCTGACCTCGGCCGGCTTCCTGCTCGGCGCACCGCCGGACGAGGGCACCACGGGCCTCCAGCTCCTGGACTTGAGCACGTACCTCCCCGGCGATCTTCTTCCCAAGTCGGACATCGCCTCCATGGCGCACTCGCTCGAGCTGCGTTCGCCGCTCCTCGACCGCCGCGTCATCGAGCTCGGTCTCTCGCTGCCGGACGGACTGAAGCAGCAGGGCCGCACCGGCAAGATCGCGTTGCGGCGCGCGTTCGCGGCGGAGCTCCCGCCGGAGGTCGCTGCCCGCGGCAAGAGCGGCTTCGGCCTTCCGCTCGCGGAGTGGTTCCGCGGCGATCTGCAACCGCTGGCGCGCGAACTACTCCTCGACGAGCGCGCGCGGAGCCGAGGCTGGTTCCGGACCGAGGCGGTGGAGCGTCTTCTCTCGGAGCACGCGGCGGGCCGAGCGGACAACGGGCACCGCCTGTGGGTGTTGACGATGCTCGAGCTCTGGCAGCGCACGCACGTCGACGCCGCCGCATGAAGGTCGTCCACGTCCATCGCATGCGCGGGATCGGCGGGTCCGAGCGCCACCTCCTCACGCTGCTCCCCGCGCTCGCAGATCGCGGCATCGAGCCCGTCTTCATCGGGCTCGACGATCCGTCCTGGGACCCTTCCGACTTCTACGACGCGCTGACCGTGCCGGCCGTACGCATTCCCGCCCCGCGCGACCTCGACCCGTTGCTCCTCGCACGGCTCGTGCGGGACGCGCGCGCCGACGTCGTGCATACACATCTCGTGCACGCCGACCTGTACGGCGGCCTCGCAGCGAAACTGCGCTGTGCCACCCTCGTCTCGACGAAGCACAACGACGATCCGTTCAGAACCGGGGCGTTCCGCTTCGTCGAGCGCGGCCTCGCCCGTCTCGCCGACCGCGTCGTCACCATCTCCGACTCGTTGCACCGCTTCACCGTCGAGCGCGTCGGCGTTCCGGCGGCGAAGGTGGAGACGATCCACTACGGGCTCGACGAGCCTCCGCGCGCGTGGGGGACGAACCCGCCCGACGACGTGCCGCACGACGCACGCATCGTCCTGGCCGTCTCGCGGCTGACCCGACAGAAGGGCATCGACGTGGCCGTGGAGGCGCTCTCCTTCCTGCCCGACGATGTCGTCCTCGTCGTGCTCGGCGAAGGGCCGGAACGGGATGCCCTCGAGGAGCTCGCACGCGAGCACGTCGTCGAGTCGCGCGTCTTCTTGCCCGGCCGCGTCCCCGATGTCGCAGCGTGGCTGCGACGCGCTTCGGTGTATGTCCAACCGGCGCGCTGGGAGGGATTCGGGCTCGCCGTCCTCGAGGCCATGGTGTGCGGGCTGCCGGTCGTCGCCACGGACGTCAGCTCGCTGCCGGAGCTCGTCGCCGACGGCGAGACCGGCGTGCTCGTTCAGCCGGACGATCCCGCCGCCCTCGCGCGCGCGGTCGAACGCGCGCTCGCCGACCCCGGCCTCGGGCCGGCCGGGCTCGAGCGGGCACGTCGCGAGTTCTCGGTGCAGCGGATGGCCGACCGGACGGTCGCACTCTACGAACGGCTCTGACGGAGGTTCCGGGCGACGGCGCGGTCGGCACGCTCGGTGAGCGCAGGATCGACAACGGCTTCGACGATCACCCGTGACGCTACGTCGGCCGGAACGACGGGAGCGAGGCGGGCGAGCCGGGGTGGCACGAGCGGAACGACCCGGGCCGGGCGATAGCCCGCCCGGCGCAGCAGGTGGGCGACGGTGTCGGTCGTCCACTGGTGGTAGTGCACCTCGGCGTCGAACGGGTGCTCGCCGATCCGCCGTAACAGCCGGCGCACAGGTCGATAGCGCGGCAGGACGCTCGTCTGCAGGAGCAGCGAGCCGCCGGGCTTCAGCTTCGTCGAGAGGCGGCGCAGAACGAGCCGCGGCGCTTCGAGATGCTCGAGGACGTCGGAGACCCACAGGTAGTCGAAGACACCGTCGGGAATCCGGCCGAGCTGCTCCGGATCCTCGAGATCGGCGAGAAGCGCGTCGAGGCCCAGCGCCTGCGTGAACGTCACGCCCTCGTCGTCGTTGTCCATGCCAACGCTGCCCGGGCCGAAATGGATCAGGCACGTTCCGTACGAGGATCCGACATCGAGAACGGCAGCCTGTTCGAGCGGCCACTCCTTCAACGCGGACACGAGGCGTTGCGGAAGGTGGTCGAACCGCGTGGAAACGATCCGCTCCGTCGCGGCCGAGTCGAGCGGGCTGCCCTCGCGGATGGCTTCTCGGATCGATTCGAGCGGCCGAGCCATCAGCGGTCGGCTCGCTCGAGCGCGGCCTCGTACAGCAACTCCGTCCGCTCGGTGCAGAAGACCTGGAGGAAACGTGCGAGCGCCCGGCGTCTCCCGGCTTCGCCCATGCGCCGCGCGAGCTCCGGGTCGCCGGCGAGACGACCGATCGCATCAGCCAAGGGCTCCGCTTCGCCAGCCGGAACGAGCAATCCCGTCTCGCCGTCGCGCACGATCTCGCCCAGGCCCCCGATCTCGGCTGCGATGACCGGTCGGGCGCGCTCCATCGCTTCGAGCGCGACCATGCCGAAGCCCTCACCCATTGACGGGACGACGACGACCGTGGCGCGCTCGATCGCACTCTGGATCGGTGTGATGTGACCGAGGAAGCGCACCGCATCGGCGACGCCCAGCTCGCGGGCGAGCGCGCGGAGCGCGGGCTCGAGCGGGCCGCGGCCCGCGATGTCGAGCTCGAGACCGGGCACCGTCCGGCGCGCGGCCGCGAACGCACGCAGAAGCACGATGTGCCCCTTGATCGGGATGAGGCGCCCGACGCACAGGAGCCGCGGGGTCCCCTGTGCGTACGGAGCCGGCTCGCCGTCGGGCTCGATCCCGTAATGGACGATCTCGAAGCTCTCGCCGTCGAAGCCCTCCACCTCCTCGAGATAGCGGGCAAGCCCGCGCGAGATGGCGATCTCGACGTGGGCGAGGCTCGCGACTGCGCGGTCGGCGAGACCGAAGTACGGCATCTCCCGGAACTCGTTGAAGCCGTGCTTCGTGGAGAAGCGCACGGGGACGCGCACGGCGGCTCCGGCGAGCAGCCCGTACGTCTCGCCGTGCACGAGATGGGTGTGAAGGATCGCCGGCCTCGCGCGCACGAGGTACCCGACGAGCCGGGCGAAGGCGATCGGATCGACGTCCGCTCGAACGCGAATTGCGTCGAGCGCCACCCCGCGCGATTCGAGAGCCCGCGCGAATTCCCAGGCGCCGGGCTCGTCCTCGTGCAGCATGAGCATGCGCACGTCCCAGCCGCGCTCCTGCAGCCGTGGCAGCAGCGCGAGCAGGTGTGCTTCGGACCCGGAAATGCCGGCGACCTTCTGGAGATGGACGACTGAGCCGCGCTTCATCGGTCCGCCAGTCTCACGATCGCGGCGGCCCACGTCTCGACCGAGTGGTGCAGCCGGACTCGCTCCCGCAGCTCGCAACCGACCGCGTGCCGCTCCTCGTCGCTGAGCGCAGCGAGCGCCTCGAGCCGATCGGCGAATGTCTCGGGTCGGCCCCGCTCGAAGGCAAGTGCGGGCTCGATGCCCTCGAACAAGCGGTCGAAGGACTGTTCCGAAGCGAGGACGGGGCGGCACGACGAGCACGCCTCCAGCACGACCTTGTCGGGCGAGATGAAGTCGGATGCGACCACGTCGGCCTCACCGTAGACGGGCGGCAGCTCGGTCCGGGGGACGGCGCTGCCGATACTCGCGAACTCGCGATAGCCGGGCTGCGCCACGAGGGCCTCGAGGCTGCGCTTGTATGTCTCCGTCGCCGGCGTGCCGGCCGTTCCGTAGAGGTCGATGCGCACGTCGAGGCCCCGTGTACGGGCGATGCGCACACCGTCGATCATTTCCTCGAGCTTCTTCGGCGGCGAGTAGCGCCCGAGAGACAGCACCCGGAGCGAACGGCCGGCCGACGGCTTCGCAGGTTGGCAGGGGAACTCGTCCACGTCGATCCCGTGACCGATGCCGCGCACCTTGCGCGAGCGAAGCGGGAACGAGCGCTCGTCGAAACTCAGCACGTCGGTGCACACGGCCACCGCCATGCGGAGCACGACGTGCGCCTTCCAGTGCGTGTACCACAGCATCAACGGGATCCGGCGCGGCCGGACGAAGGGCGCGGCAACGACGGCGTACAGCGGGATCATGTGGGCGAACACGGCGATCGGCGGCTCGCGCAGCTCGTCGCGCAGTGCGGCCACGTAGCGGCGCGCTCGACCGACCCTCGTCGGCGCACCGAACGTCCGCACGCGGCAGTTGGCCGGCAGCTCTGCTGCATCGCCTCGGTCGCAGAGCACGACAACCTCGTCGAGCCGCCGGGCGAGCGCGGCGATCTTCGCGGTCGTCGCACCGAGGTTGGGGTCGCCGGGGTCGACAACCTGCGTGATGAAGACGAGCTTCCGCATCAGAAGAAGTCGAGGTCTCCGAGCGAGAAGCTCCACGCTCGCCGGTCATGGGGAAGAGGTGGGGCGTCGTCACGGATGCGCTTGCCGATGAAGCGGATGGTGCGTGGGGTCGGCACGAAGCCGGCAGCGAGAAAGGCGTGGGCCTCGCCGTCGTTGACGAACGCGACCGCGACGTCGGCGTCGACCGCCGCGGCTGCGCGGCGGAGCGACCGGGCATCCGCGCCTTCGCAGACGACCGCCGACGAGAATCCGTGCCAGCGGGCGTGCGTCACAATCGCATCGCCCACCTGCGCGTACTGCCGCGGCGACCGACGGTATCGCCACTCGAGGTACTCGCGGTCGCGGACGATGTGGCGCCCGCGCAGCCGCCGCTCGCCGGAGACGGCCGGCACCCCCGCCGCGACGCGGAGCTGCCCTCGACCTCGGCGACGGAGCCGCTTCGGCCGCGCCCACACCCGGAGGGACGCGACGTCCTCCCACCCGAGCTTGCCGACGAGGATCGGGCCGGCCATCGGGTTCGTAAACCCGAGCGCCCACTGTGCTCCGGCGGCGGCGGCCTCCCGCTCGTTGTGCAGCTCGAGCACCGAGAACACGCCGCGGCCGCGAGCGGCGGGCGTGTTCTCGTCTTGCTCGGCAATCACGAGGTTATGAATATCCTGGCGGACCTGCGTTACGTTCCCGCGGAGAACTATGCTTCG
>Ga0208219_1000034_pt1 | contig 68080 bp, 70 predicted proteins | sample NGESurshal072012_7_FD_184469 | JGI IMG/M metagenome (GOLD analysis project Ga0208219, IMG submission 184469) | Arctic peat soil microbial communities from Barrow, Alaska - NGEE Surface sample 53-2 shallow-072012 (SPAdes) | ecosystem: Environmental > Terrestrial > Soil > Wetlands > Peat ... | reverse complement strand
TCGGCCTCGTCGAGCAGCCGCTCGACCTCGCCGCTCTCCCTCGCGGCGCAAGCGACGGTGATGCGCGCGCGCTGCCACACGTCGTGGTGGTCGACCTCCGCCACGGAGGCGCCGACCCGGCGCTGCAGCTGCGCCTTCGCGGATCGGAGGTGGTGCCGCTTCTCCTTCAGCGAGTGCGACTCGGGGAACTGCAGCTCGCAGGTGAGGATCCCGACGAAGCCGCTGGCCATGCGCGTGATTCAATCCGATTGATGCTCTAAGCGTCGCTCCAGAAGCCGACACTCAAGGCCGGAGCTAACGCGAAGCGTTAGCGGAGGCCGCACCAGCGCGTGGGTACGGCGCAGCCGCCATCGCGCGCGCAGAACGAAACCGTCGCTGAGACCCTCAAGAGCTCGACGGCTTAGCCGTCGAGCGCTCCCGCGAAAGCTGGAACCTTCACAAGGCGAAAGTGCGCAGCACTTTCGGCTTAGGCGACGGACGGAGCTTCGTCGAGCGAGGTGCGCTCGACTTCGCGCGTCTCGAACGCTTCGAGCACGTCGCCTTCCTTCACGTCGTTGAAGCCGTCGAGGAGGATGCCGCACTCGAAGCCCTCCGCCACTTCGCGAGCGTCGTCCTTGAACCGCTTCAGCGCGCCGATGGTGGTCGTGTAGATGACGGTGCCGTCGCGGATGACGCGTACGTCCGCGTTCCTCCGCACAACGCCGTGCGTGACCATGCAGCCGGCGATCGTTCCCAGGCGCGAGACCTTGAACAGCGCCCGTACCTCGGCCTCGCCGATCGTCTCCTCGGTCTTGACCGCGGCGAGCTTGCCGACGAGCGCACGCTCGATGTCGTCCGTGAGCTGGTAGATGACGTTGTAGCTGCGGATCTCGACGCCTTCGCGCAGCGCGAGCTCGCGCGCTTCCGCGTTCGGTCGCACGTTGAAGCCAACGATGAGTGCGTCGGACGCGGACGCCAGCATGATGTCGTTCTGCGTGATCGCGCCGACGCCCTGGTGGATCACGTTCAGCCGCACCTCGGAGTGCTCGAACTTCGAGAGCTCCGACACGACGGCCTCGACGGAGCCGACGACGTCGCCCTTGACGACGAGGTTCAGGTCGGCGACCTCGCCGGTTTGCATCTGCTCGAAGAGGTTCTCGAGCGACACGCCGCTCGTGCGCTGCGTCGCCAGCTGCTCGCGACGGAGCCGCTCCGCGCGCCGCGTCGCCAACTCGCGCGCGAGCCTGTCGTTCTCGACGACGCGTCCGAGCTCGCCTGCGGGCGGCGGCTTGTCGAAGCCGAGGATCTCCACCGGCTCGCCGGGGAGCGCCTTCTGAATCTTCTCGCCCTTGTAGTTGAAGAGCGCCTTCACGCGGCCGTGCGCGTCTCCGGCCACGATCGCGTCGCCGACGATCAGCGTCCCGCGGTGGATGAGCATCGTCGCCACCGGGCCGCGGCCGACGTCGAGGCGCGACTCGATGATCGGGCCGGACGCCTCGGTGTTCGGGTTCGCCTTCGGATCGAGCTCGAGGTCGGCGACGAGCAAGATCTTCTCGAGCAGCGCGTCGAGACCCACCTGGGTCTTCGCCGACACCTCTGCGAACTGCGTCGTCCCGCCCCAGTCCTCCGGCTGCAGCCCTTCCTGGGCGAGCTCGGCCTTGACGCGGTCGATGTTCGAGTCGGGCAAGTCGATCTTGTTGATCGCGACGACGATCGGCACGTCCGCGGCACGTGCGTGCGAGATGGACTCCTTCGTCTGCGGCATGACGCCGTCGTCGGCTGCGACGACAAGGACGGCGATGTCCGTCACCTTCGCGCCGCGGGCGCGCATGGCGGTGAACGCTTCGTGGCCCGGCGTGTCGAGGAACGTGACCTTCCGGCCGTCGACGTTGACCTGGTAGGCGCCGATGTGCTGCGTGATGCCGCCCGCCTCGGTCGCGACGACCTTCGCGTTACGGATCGCGTCGAGCAGCGTCGTCTTGCCGTGGTCGACGTGGCCCATGATGGTGACGACCGGCGGACGCGTGACGAGCGCCTCTTCGGGATCGTCGTACGTCTCCGGCTCGTCGCCCTCCTCGTCGGACGCGTGCTTGATCTGCACCTCGCGCTTGAGCTCGGCGCCGATCAGCTCCACTTCCTCGTCGGTGAGCGACTGCGTCGCCGTGCGCATCTGGCCGAGGGCCATGAGAATCTTGATCAGCTCCGGCATTGGGACGCCGAGCGCCTGCGAGAAGTCGCGGACGGTGACGCCGGACTCGACGGTGACAGGCCCGGTCGGCTGGACCGGAGGCGTCGTGCGCGGCTCGCGCGGTGGCCCTTCGTTGCGGCCGCGCGACTGACGGCCGTCCGCGCGCGGCCGGGCTGCCTGGTTGTCGATGACGACGCGCCGGCGCCGGCCTGCAGCTCCGCCGCCGCCGCGAGGGCGGAGCGGGCGGTTCGGCCTGTTCCCTCCGTTAGGCATACGCCGGTCCAGTGTAGATGCGGGCGAGCGCGGGATCGATCCGGACGGGGGTGTGCAGCGTGCGATCGAAGCCCCGCTGGGCGGTCGCTCGCTCGAAGCAAGCAAGCCGCCGGCACGTGTATGCGCCGCGGCCCGGTGCGGCGGCGGGACCGCGCACGAGCTCCCCGTCGACGGCGACGAAGCGGATGAGCTCACGCTGCGGTGAGCGCCGGCCGCAGCCGGCGCACCGCCTGAGCGGGACTGCCATTACTCCTCTACCGCCCCTTCCTGCTCGACCGGGATGCCGGCGGGAATCTCCTCCAGCGGGGCGACCTCCGGATGCGGCAGGACCGTGTCGAGGTCGACCTCGCCTTCCGCCTCCGCGATCGCGGTCGCGTCGGGACCGTGCGTCGCGGCGACGTCGGCGGGCGCCTCGTCGTCGACCTCGTCCAGCGCAGGGCCGGACAGGGACGGGCCGAAGCTCTCGGCCTCCGGCGGTGAGATGACGGCCTCGAGCTCGGGCTCGTCCTCGGGAAGGACCGGCTCTTCGTCCTCCGGCACGTCCTCGAGCGCGAGCGCCTGGTGTGCGGCCACGCCGCACCAGCGGGAGCCGGGCAGCGCCGCATTCGGGCACCGCTTGCCGTTGGCGAGGATGGCGCCGCAGCGGCCGGACAGATCCTGCTCGTCGCCACCGCCGCCGAAGGCGACGTCGACCTCGGCCTGTGCGAACTCGCTGTCGCTCTGGATGTCGATCTTCCAGCCGGTCAGGCGCGCCGCGAGCCGGGCGTTCATGCCCTCCTTGCCGATCGCGAGCGCGAGCTGGTCGTCCGGGACGACGACGGTTGCTTCCTTCGCGTCGTCGTCGAGGTACACCTCACGCACGCGCGCTGGGGACAGCGCCTTCGCGACGAAGCGTGCGGGCTCCGGGTTCCACGGGATGATGTCGATCTTCTCGCCGCGTAGCTCGGACACGACCATGCGCACGCGCGAGCCTCTCGGCCCGACGCACGCGCCGACCGGGTCGACGCCCTGCGTGTGCGACTCGACCGCGATCTTCGAGCGGTAGCCCGGCTCCCGCGCGACGCCGCGGATCTCGACGAGGCCGTCGGCGATCTCCGGCACCTCGAGCTCGAACAGCGTCTTGATCAGCTCCGGGTCGCGGCGCGAGAGGATGACCTGCGGCCCCTTCGTCCCGGACCGAACCTCGGTGATGACGGCCTTGATGCGCGAGCCCTGCTCGTAGCGCTCGCCGTCGACCTGCTCCGAGCGGGGCAGCAGCGCCTCGACCTTGCCGAGGTCGACGAGGACGTTGTTGCGGTCGCCGGCCTGCTGCACGATGCCGGTGACGACTTCACTGACGCGGTCGATGTACTCGTCGTACATCATCCGGCGCTCCTCCTCGCGGATGCGCTGGAGGATGACCTGCTTCGCGGTCTGCGCCGCGATGCGGCCGAAGCCTTCCGGCGTCACGTCCTCGCGCTGAACCTGGTTCTCGGGAATGTCCGACCAGTCGATGTCGAGGTCGTCATCGGTGATGAGGGTGTGCTGGCGCTCGCCCGTCTCCTCCTCGAGACGCTCGAGCTCCTCGAGCTTGCGCTCGCGGGCCTCTTCGAGCAGGCGCGTCTCGATGTCGCCGGGAAGCTCGATCGAGAACACCCGGAAGTCGCCCTGGTTGTCCATCTCGACGGTCGCGTGGCGCGATGCGCCCGGTGTCTTCTTGTACGCGGCGAGCAGCGCATCCTCGAGCGCGGACACGAGCGCGCCTTCCTCGATGCCCTTGTCACGCTCGATCTCGCGAACGGCCTCGATGATCTCCTGGCTCATGTCACACCTCTCCGTCGATCAGGTTCGCCCGCACGATCTCGTCGTACGGAATCTCGGTCTCGTCGACTCGCACTCGGCTCTCGTCTGCAAAAACAACCTCACCCTTCAGCTGCCGGCGACCGAGCGTGCGGAGCTTCACGCGGCGCCCGACGGCACCCACGAAGTGCTCCGGCTTGCGCAACGGCCGCTCCGTCCCGGGCGAGGAGACGTCGATGGCGTACTCACGCTGGTAGTCGCGCAGGCTGTCGGTGACGCGCGCGCACAGCGCGTGGTCGACGCCGGCAGCATGGTCGACGAACACGGTGAACCGGTCCGGGCCCTGCAGCTCGACCGCGAGCACCTCGACGCCGTCGAGGCTGCCCTCGACTCGCTCGCTGATCTCGCGCTCCAGCTGCTTTTCCTTCTGCCGTACGTCCGCCAAATATCGCTCCTGTCACAAAAAATGGGCCCGCAGGCCCATTTCGCCGAACCGGTGAAAATGGTCTCAGGAGTGTAGCAATCACCGCTTGATTTCGCGGATTCCGCGCAGTCTCGTCCCCAGGAGGCGTGCGGCCCGCGACGAGTCTAGGGCGACGTTCCGAGCGCGGCCCGGAGGCGTGGGAACACCGCGCGGCTCGCGGGCTCCGAGGAGCCGTGCGAGCTCCAGTCGGGAGACCGCTTCCGGGGCGGCGACGTGCAGAACCCCGGTGAGGTCGAGCGCCGCGAGCTCGAGCAGCGCGGCGGCGAGATCGGAGACGTGCGTCGGGCAGCGGATCTCGTCCGTGTGGAAGACGACGTCGTCGCGGGCGGCGAGGGCTTCCTGCGGGCCGGGCTTTCCATACAGGAGCGATGCGCGGACGACGAGGCCGTGGACGAAGCGCTCGGCCTCGAGCTTCGCCTGCCCGTAGGCGGACACGGGGCGTGGCTCGTCCTCCTCGCTGTACGGCGCATGCTCGCCGTCGAAGACGAGGTCGGTGGAGAGATGGATGAGCCGGGCGCCGGCGCCGTCGGCGGCCTCGGCGACGTTGCGCGTGCTGCGAACGATCATATCCGGGTCGGCCTGGACGTATGCCGTGTGGACGACGACGTCCACGTCGTCCAGCTCGAACGGCCCGCGCAGGTCGACGGTCAGCGCGCGGCCGAACGGCGCCGGCGTCCGCAGCTCGGTGGCGACGACGTCGTGACCCGCGTCGACCGCCTGCCGGCAAACCTCCGAGCCGAGGTACCCGGCGCCGCCGGTGACGAGGATCCTCATCCGAGGACGATGGTCACGGGCCCGTCGTTTACGAGCTCCAGCTCCATGTGCGCGCCAAAGGCGCCGCGCTCGACCTGGACGCCGAGCGCCTCGAGCTCCGTGCAGAACCGCTCGTACAGGGGCTCGGCTTCCTCCGGCGGTGCCGCATCGGTGAAGCTCGGCCGGTTGCCCTTCGCCGTGTCGGCGATAAGCGTGAACTGGGACACGACGAGGGCCGCTCCGGCGACGTCGAGAACGCTCCGGTCGAACCGTCCCGCCTCGTCGGGAAACACGCGGAGCCGAGCCACCTTGCCCGCCAGCCGGCCCGCGTCCTCGCTCCCGTCCCCGCGCGCCACCCCGAGAAGGACGCAGAGTCCCGGCCCGATCTGGCCTACGGTGCGGCCCTCGACCCGCACCTGCGCCCGGCTGACCCGCTGGCAGACGGCCCTCATGGCGCGCGCACCATAGTCCGATAGAGGGAATCGTGGAGAGCCCTGCAGACCTCCCCACCCCCCTTCCCATGCGCCTGGCGCCGGAGGGCACGTGGCGCGTGCCCTTGGGCTCGCTGCTCCTGCGCGACGGCGTGCTCACGACCGAGCAGCTCGAGCAGGCCCTCACCGAGAAAGACGTCACAGGCCGTCGCATCGGCGAGATCGTCGTCTCCCGCGGCTGGGTCCCGGCCGGAACGGTCGCACGACTGCTCGCTGAGCAGCACGGGCTCGAGTACCTCGACCTGACGACCGTCCAGATCGATCCACGCACGCTCGAGTTGCTGCCCGAGAAGTACGCGCGCCGGTACGAGGCGTTTCCGGTGCGCTTCCTGCGCGACGACCTCGTGCTCGTCACGGTCGCCGACCCGACCAACGTCCTCGCCTCCGACGACCTCAAGCTGACCCTCGGTGTGAACGTGCGGCTTGCCGTCTCGGCCGCGACCGACGTTGCGGCGGCGATCAACCGCTTCTACAGCGAGGTGCTCCACGTCACGGAAGGCGAAGCGGAGGATGCGGGTCCCGACCTCGACGACGTGCGCAGCATCGCGGCGAGCGCACCCGCGATCAACACGGTCAACTCGCTCATCTCCCGTGCGATAGCGGAAGGTGCATCCGACCTCCATTTCGAGCCGGAGGCCGGGCATCTTGCCGTGCGCGCCCGGATCGACGGCGTCATGCGCCAGTTCACGACGATCTCGAAGTCGCTCCAGCCGTCGATCACGAGCCGCTTGAAGGTGATGGCCGAGCTGGACATCGCCGAGCGGCGCGCGCCCCAGGACGGACGCATGTCGGTTCGGTACGGCGGCCACCCGATGGACATCCGCGTCGCCATCCTCCCGACGACCCACGGCGAACAGATCGTGCTGCGCGTCATGAACCGGCCGGGCGCACGCCTCGGCTTGAGCGAGCTCGGGATGAGCGCCGATGCGGAGGAGCGCTTCGCACGTGCGATCCGTCAGCCGTACGGCGCCGTGCTCGCGGTCGGGCCGACCGGCTCCGGAAAGACCACGACGCTCTACGCGGCGCTCGACGTGCTGAACCAGAGCGAGCGCGTCCTCATGACGATCGAAGACCCGGCGGAGTACCAGATGCCCGGCGTGAATCAGATCGAGGTGAACTTCAAGAGCGGCCTGACGTTCGCGCGCGGGCTGCGGACGATCCTGCGCTCCGACCCCGACGTGCTCCTCGTCGGCGAGATCCGCGACGAGGAGACCGCGCGCATTGCGATTCAGGCGGCGATGACGGGCCACCTCGTGCTCACGACGCTGCACACGCACAACGCGGCTTCGTCCATCGCGCGACTGGCGGACATGGGCGCAGAGCCGAGCCTCCTGGCGACGTCGATCAACTGCATTGTCGCGCAGCGACTCGCGCGCCGACTGTGCCTGCAGTGCCGCGAACCGTACGAGCCCAACGAGTCCGAGCTTGCAGAGCTCGGGATCGTCGACTCGGGCCCTGAGACGATCCTGCACCGCGCGATCGGATGCGTGCAGTGCGGCGGGACAGGATTCGCGGGCCGGGTCGCGCTGTACGAGGTTCTGGCCGTCCACGGGCGCATGCGCAAGCTGATCGAGTCCGGGTCGACCGACGAGATCTTCGCGGAGGCGGTCACGGACGGAATGACGACGCTGCGCGAGGACGGGCTTCGGCTCGCGGTCGCGGGGCTCTCGTCGCTCGACGAGGTCCGCCGCGTCACCGGCGACCGGCTCTCCTAGTCGAGCTCCTGTATCCGCGCGCGGTACTGCTCGGACTCGGGCTTCAAGGAGCTCGCGAGCTTGTAGTGCCCGTTCGCCTCGTGCGTGCGTCCCTGCTTCTCGAGACAGCGTCCGAGGGCGTAGTGGGCGTAGTCGTTCACCGGGGAGAGATCGAGCAGCTTGCGGAACTCGGCCTCGGCCGCGTCCCAGCGGCGAATCCGGAAGTACGCGATTCCGAGCGCCTCACGGATCGATTCCTTGTTCGGCTCGCGCTTCTTTGCCTTCTCCAGCGCCACCGTCGCCTGGGCCGGCATGCCGCGCTGCAGATGCTCCTTGCCTTGCTGGAAGAGGCTGTACGTCGATTCGCTCATGACTCCAGGTATGGGAAGTTCTCCCTCACCAAGTCAATCGGATACGTCAAGTCCCGTGTTCTCCCGATCTCGAGCCCCGCGATCGGAAGCCCGGCCGCGATCGCGTTCTCGAAGGCGACGCCGAGCTCGAACGGCGGGCCGGTGAGCGCGTCCACGAACGGACGGAGCTCTGGCCCGAGCGCCCACAGCGGCGCGCTCCCGACCGGATTGGTCGGATCGTCGTCGATCGGCTTCACGACGAGGCCGTCGACGATCTTCAACGCGGCGCGGTGCGGGAACTCGGCGGGTGGATCGCGCCGGCCGCTCATCGCGCCGGCGGCGCCCGAGCGGGTGAACGCCTGCGCGAACACCCCGACGTCGCCGGCGGTGAACACCGTGTCGGCGGCGAGGACGACGCAGGGAAGCTCGATGCCCGCCGAGAGCGCGCGCTGCACCGCGTCGGCGGAGCCGAGCACGCCGGGTTGCCGCACGGTGCGAATCTCGAGGCCGAACGCGCTGCCGTCGCCGATGAGCTCCTCGACCTGCTCCGCCAGGTGGCCGGTGACGACGACTACGAGCGCGCAACCCGCGGCGGCGAGCTCGCGCAGCAGCGTGGCGATCACCGGGCGCCCGTCGATCGGCAGCACGGGCTTCGGCCAGCGCTCGGTCAGTGGACGCATGCGCGTCCCCTCCCCGGCCGCCATCACGACGGCGTTCAGTGGATCAGCTTCTCGACTTCGTCGAGGATCGCCGCGGCGATCTCGTCCTTCCGCGCCTTCGGGACTGCCCGCTCGCCGTTCGCCGCGATCAGCGTCACCTCGTTGGCGGCGGAGTCGAATCCGATGTCCGCCCGCCCGACGTCGTTGTAGACGAAGAGATCGGCGTTCTTGCGGTCGAGCTTCGCGCGTGCGCGGGCGAGGCCGGGCTCGCCTTCGTCGGCGGCGAAGCCGACCAGAATCTGGCCGGGATGTTTCGCGGCGCCGAGCGTTGCGAGCACGTCGGTGGTCGGCTCGAGCTCGACGGTCCACGCGGCGGTGTCCTTCGGCCGCTTCCCGGCGAGGGCGAGTGCCGGGCGGTAGTCGGCGACGGCCGCCGCCATGACGACGACGTCGGCGTCGGTACCGCGTTCGAGCGCTTCCCGCTCGAGGTCGGCCGCGGTCGGCGTCTCGACGAGCTCGACACCGAGGGGCGCCGGCACGGCGAGGTTGGCCCCGAGCAGGGTCACGTGCGCGCCGCGCCGCCGCGCCTCCGCCGCAAGCGCAACACCCATGCGTCCCGACGAGCGGTTCCCGACGAAGCGCACCGTGTCGATCGGCTCGCGCGTCCCTCCCGCGGAGACGAGCACCCGCTTCCCCTTCAGCTTGCTGTTGCCGGCGAGCAGCTCTTCGGCCGCGCGCACGATCTCGTCCGGCTCGACCATCCTCCCCACGCCGAGCTCGCCCTCGGCCGTCTCGCCCTCATCGGGACCGATGAGCACGATGCCGCGGGCGCGCAACGCCTCCGCGTTCGCGCGCGTTGCCGGGTGCGACCACATGCGCGGGTTCATCGCCGGAGCGACGAGGACCGGCCCGCGGTGCGCGAGCGCCGCCTCGGTCAGGACGTTGTCCGCGAGCCCGTGCGCGAGCTTGGCCAGGGTGTTCGCGGTGCACGGCGCCACGACGAGAAGGTCGGCGCGCGTCAGGTGCAGATAGACGTCGTCTCCGGCCGGTCGGCGCGCGAGCGCACGGAAGGTCTCGGCGGTGACGAAGCGTTCCGCCCCGGGCGTGACGAGCGGCACGACCTCGTGCCCGCCCTTCACGAACAGCCGGCAGACCTCGCAAGCCTTGTAGGCCGCAATGCCGCCGCTGACTCCGAGCAGGATCCGCGCCATGCGCGAATTGTGCCTCCCGGAGCTAAGACTTGGGGTAGTCGTAGCTCAGAAGACCCTCGGCGATCTCTTCCATCGCCATTGTGAGGTAGTTCTTCGAGCGTGACTCGACAAGCGGCGGCGGATTGTCGTCGAAGGTGCCCTCGCCGAGCTGGTGGTGGTAGTTGTTGATCTGCCGCGCGCGCTTCGCCGCCACGATCACGAGTGCGTAGCGGGAGTCCACGTTCTGCAGCAGGTCGTCAACGCGAGGGTGGATCATGGTCGGGACATGGTACCGGCAGGTGCAAGCAGGCCGCGGGCCAGCCTCGTGAGCTCCTCCACCGCCCGGTCGAGCTCGTCGTTCTCGACCGTGTAGTCGAACTCGTCGGCCTGCTCCAGCTGGTGGCGCGCGAGGGCGATCCGCTCGCCGATCTCACCGGTGCTCTCGGTCGCGCGCTCGCGCAGGCGCCGCTCGAGCTCCTCCACGCTCGCCGAGATGAAGATCGTCACCGCACCGGGGACCTCGCCCTTGACCCGCAGCGCACCCTCGGTCTCGAGCTCGAGCAGCGGCACCTTGCCCTCGCTCCGGATGCGGTCGAGCTCGGAGCGCAGCGTGCCGTAGCGGTGGCCCGACACGTAGGTCACGTACTCGAGGAGGTCCCCGCGCTCGATCCGGGTCAGGAAATCCTCAGTGCTGAGGAAGTAGTACTCCTTGCCGTCCAGCTCCCCCGGGCGCCGGTCGCGGGTCGTCGCCGAGACGGTCGCACCGATGCCGGGGACGCGTTCGAGCACCTCCCGGATCAACGTCCCCTTGCCGGCTCCCGAGGGGCCGGTGACGACGATGACGGAGGGGGCTCTACTTGTGGAAGAGGTCAATCAGCTCCGCGCGCTGACGATCGGAGAGACCACCGACGGTCTTCGACTGGCTGATGCGGCACGTGTTGAGGAAGCGCGCTGCCTTCACGCGGCCGAACTTCGGGACCGCCATGAGGATGTCGATGACCTTCGCCGTCGACACGTACTCGGGTGGGTTGCCGAGAATCTGCTCGATGCGCACCCGGCCGTCCTTGAGGTCCTTCTTGAGCTTTGCGCGACGCACGCGCACATCGTTCGCGCGCTTCAGTGCGTCCATGCGTTGATCGAGCGACCGGAGAGGTGCGTGCGCTTGCGTCTTCGCGGCCGTCGGCATGAGCGCCCGGATACTACCAACGCTTTGGCGCGGATCAAGCGAGCACTTCACTCGCTTCGTGCGCGGTCCCGAATACCTCGTCCAGGTCCACGGAGGCGATCTCCGCGCGCACGCGCGAGGGTGCATCCGGGTCCGAGAAGAGGACGGTCCCGAGCGCGACGTCGCGCGCGCCGCACGCGACGAGCTCCACCACGTCCTGCCCGGTGACCACTCCACCCATCCCGACGACCGGCAACTTCGTCGCCGCGTAACAGGTGTGCACCGCGGCGAGCGCGACCGGCTTGAGGGACGGGCCGGAGAGCCCGCCCTGCCCGCGGGCGAGAAGTGGCTCGAGGGAGCGCGGATGAAGCGCCATGCCGCGCAGCGTGTTGATGAGCGAGAGACCGTCTGCCCCGGCGGCCGCCACCGCACGCGCCACCTCTCCCAGATCCGGGTGCGCGGCCGAGAGCTTCGCGTACAGCGGCAGCGCCGTGGCCCGCCGGCAGGCGGCGACGATCTCCGCAGACGAGTCGGCCGCCTCGTCCACGTTCGGGCACGAAAGGTTCAACTCGATCGCCTCGACGCCGGCGAGCGCGGCACAGGTCTCGGCGTAGTCGGCGGCACAGAACCCGCCGACGGAGATCCAGAGCGGCAGCTTCAGCTCGAGCAGACGAGGGAGCGTCTCGGCCAGGAAGCGCTCGCGCCCGGGGTTCGCGAGGCCGATCGCGTTTAGCATCCCGTGCGCCGTCTCGGCGATGCGCGGCGGCGCGTTCCCTTCACGCGGCAACGGGGTGATCGTCTTCGTGACGAAGCCGTCGAGCTGCCGCGCCACCTCCGGCGCCGTCAGCGCGTCGAGGCAGCCGGAGGCGTTAAGCAGCCGCAAGAACGGGGCCCTCCACGCACAGCCGCTTCAGCTCGCCGTCGACTTCGAACGCGCACCCGTAACACGCGCCGTACCCGCAGGCCATCGCCGCCTCCCACGCGAGCTGCCCACCCGGGCTCCGTTCGGCGACCGCGCGCAGCATCGGTTCCGGCCCGCACGCGAGCACGTCGAAGCCGGGCTCGATCAGCTCGGTGACGAGCACCGGGTCGACGACGACCTCCGCGTCGGGAAGGAGTGCCGCCGCCTCAGCGTGGAGGTCGGAGCGGAAACCGAGCACGACCGGCGGACGGCCGATCTTCTCGGCGAGATACGGCAGCGGGGCCATGCCAATGCCGCCGCCCACGAGGAGCGGCCGCTCGACGTCGAGCCGGAAACCGTTGCCGAGCGGGCCGAAGACGTGGATGCGCTCGCCCGGCTGCAGCGCGCAGAGCGCCTCCGTCCCGGGGCCGACCACTTCGAGCAGGAACGCGAGCTCGCCGGGCGGCGCGAGGCAGAGCGAGAGCGCGCGCGGCAGCAGGCGCCCCGGCGCCTCGAGCATGAAGAACTGTCCCGGCGCTCCCGGGTCGAGGCCGCCGCGATCGAGGCGAAGCAGCGTGTACGCGCCGATCGCTTCGACGCCAGCGACGCTACGCCGTTCGCGTCTCGGCATCGATCCGCTCTTGCAGCGACAACGTCTGCTCCGCGCGCGCGTTCGCGATCGCGTGCACCGCCGCCGCTGCGCCGGCGATGGTCGTGATGCACGGGACGCGCCGGCTCAGCGCGGCCTCGCGGATCGCGTAGCCGTCCGAGCGCGCGTTCCGACCCTCGGGCGTGTTGATGACGAGATCGCATCGCCCGCGGCGGATGAGGTCGATGACCGTCAGCTCGTCGCCCTCGGCCTCGCTCAGCTTGCGCACCGCTTCGACGTCGAGGCCGGCGCCCGCGAGCGTGGCCGCGGTCCCCTCGGTCGCGTACAGGCGGAAGCCGAGACCGGCGAGCGTCGCCGCAATCGGAACGGCGGACTTCTGCTCCACCGGACGGATGGAGAGGAACACCGCCCCTTCGTGCGGCAGCGTGCGTCCCGCCGCGCGTTCCGCCTTCGCGAGCGCGGTGGGAAGGTCGGCGGCGCTCGCCATCACCTCTCCGGTGGAGCGCATCTCCGGTCCGAGGACCGGGTCGCTGCCGGCGAAGCGCGCAAACGGAAGCACGGCTGCCTTTACGCTCCACTGCTTCGGCGGTCGCTCGCGCGGCAAGCCGAGGTCGCCGACGCGCGCACCCGCCGCGAGCCGGCACGCGGCGGGAACGAGCTGCACGCCGGTGGCCTTGCTCACGAACGGGACGGTGCGCGACGCGCGCGGGTTCGCCTCCAGCACGTACAGGTCACCGGCCGGCGTGAGGGCGAGCTGGACGTTGAGCAGTCCGACGACGCCGAGCGCGCGGCCGAGCGTACGCACGGTCCGCTGGATCTCCTCCTGCTGCGCCGGCGACAGGCCCGGCGCCGGCAGGACGCACGACGAGTCGCCCGAGTGGATGCCGGCCTCCTCCACGTGCTGCATGACCGCGGCGACGTACGTGTCGACGCCGTCGCAGAGCGCGTCGACGTCGATCTCTACTGAGTCCTCCAGGAAGCGGTCGACGAGCACACGGCCGAGCACGGGCACCTCGCGCACCTCTTCGTCGCTGAAGCACACGCGCATCGCACGGCCGCCGAGGACGTACGACGGCCGGATCAGCACCGGGTAGCCGATGTCGTTCGCGACGCCCACCGCCTCATCGCTCGACGACGCCATCCCCCACCCCGGCGAGCGGATGTCGTGCGCGCGCAGCAGGCCAGCGAAGCGCTCGCGGTCCTCGGCGAGGTCGACGGCGTCGTACGGAGTGCCGAGGATCTTGTATCCCGCCTCCTCGATCGCGCGCGCGAGCTTGAGCGGCGTCTGGCCCCCGAACTGGATGACGATGCCCTCGGGCCGCTCGCGGTCGCAGATGGCGAGCACGGACTCGGCGTCGAGCGGCTCGAAGTACAGGCGGTCGGAGGTGTCGTAATCGGTCGAGACCGTCTCCGGGTTGCAGTTCACCATCACCGCCTCGTAACCGAGCTCGCGGAACGTCCAGACGGCGTGCACGCAGCAGTAGTCGAACTCGATCCCCTGGCCGATGCGGTTCGGGCCTGACCCGAGGATGAGGACGCGCGGCTTCGCACCCGTCGGAGCCGCCTCCTCCGCTTCGCCCCACGTGGAGTAGTAGTAGTTCGAGGCCGCCTCGACCTCGCCCGCGCACGAGTCGACGCGCCGGTACACCGGCCGCACGCCGCAGTCGCGGCGCCGCGCGCGGACGACGGGCTCGCGCACGTCGGCGGCGGCCGCGATGTCGCTGTCGGAGATGCCGAGCCGCTTGAGCCGCAACCAGTCGTCGGCAACGAACTGCTCCACATCGCTCCCGGCGATCTCGAGCAGTGCCTCCTGGATGCGCCAGATCTCCTCGACGAAGAACGGGTGCACGCCCTCGGGCACGTCGGCGAGCGTCTGCCATGGCGTCGCGGCACCCGCGTCGAGCTCGCGCGAGCGCATCGCCTTCTGGAACGCCTCCGCGAACGTGCGGCCGATGCCCATCGTCTCCCCGACCGACTTCATCTGCGTCCCGAGCGTCCGGTCGGCGCCGGGGAACTTCTCGAAGGCGAAGCGCGGGAACTTGACCACGACGTAGTCGAGCGTCGGCTCGAAGCTCGCAGGGGTGGTGCCGGTCAAGTCGTTGGGAATCTCGTCGAGCGTGTAGCCGACGGCGAGCTTCGCGGCCACCTTCGCGATCGGGTAGCCGGTCGCCTTCGACGCGAGCGCGGACGAGCGCGATACGCGCGGGTTCATCTCGATCACACGCACGTCGCCGGTCTCGCGCGAGCGCGCGAACTGGATGTTCGACCCACCGGTGTCGACGCCGACTGCGCGGACCACCGCTGCGGCCGCATCGCGCAGCTCCTGATACGCCTCGTCGGGAAGCGTCATTTGCGGCGCGACCGTCACCGAGTCGCCGGTGTGCACGCCCATCGGGTCGAGATTCTCGATCGAGCAGACGATGACGACGTTGTCGAGACGGTCGCGCACGACCTCGAGCTCGAACTCGTCCCAGCCGCGCACCGAGTCCTCCACGAGCACCTGGCGGATCGGGCTCTCGCGCAGGCCGATGTCGACCTGCTTGCGCAGCTCTTCGCGCGTCGACGCGAACCCGCCGCCGTGACCGCCGAGCGTGAACGCCGGCCGCACGACCGCGGGGAGCCCCAGCTTTTCGATCTGGTCGATGTCGGTGACGATGCGCGAGCTCGGGACACGCAGCCCGCACGACTCGACCGCGTCCTTGAAGAGTTGCCGGTCCTCGGCGCGATTGATGACGTCGAGTGGCGCGCCGATGAGCTCGATGCCGAGCTCATCGAGGACGCCCGCCTGGGCGAGCTCGCGCGCAAGGTTCAGCGCCGTCTGCCCGCCCATCGTCGGCAGGAGCGCGTCGGGCCGTTCGCGTCGGAGGACGTCGGCGACGCTCTCGAGGTCGAGCGGCTCGAGATACGTGCGATCGGCGAAGCCGGGGTCGGTCATGATCGTCGCCGGGTTCGAGTTGATGACGACGGTGCGGAATCCGTCCTCGCGCAGCACCTTCAGTGCCTGGCAGCCCGCGTAGTCGAACTCGGCCGCTTGCCCGATGACGATCGGGCCGGAGCCGACGAGGCAGATCGTCTCGATGTCGCTGCGCCTAGGCATTGGCGGCAACCTCGTCCACCCAGTGCTCGAGCAGCGGCCACGCGTCGTGCGGGCCGGGGCCGGCCTCGGGATGGAACTGCAGCGAGCGGGCGCGCAGCTCCGGGAACTCGAGGCCTTCGACGGTGCCGTCGTAGAGCGAGACGTGCGTCGCCACCTCGGTATCGGTCGCGCGCACGGCGAAGCCGTGGTTCTGGCTCGTGACGAGCACGCGCTGGTCGGCGCGCTGCAGGACCGGATGGTTCGCGCCGCGGTGGCCGAACGGGAGCTTGAACGTCTCGTGCCCGGTCGCGAGCGCCAGCACCTGGTGGCCAAGGCAGATGCCGAGCACCTGCGTGCGCCCGAGCAGGTCGCGCATCGTCGCCACTTCCGGTTGGAGCGGTCCCGGGTCGCCGGGGCCTGGTGAGAAGAGGACGCCGTCGTAGCCGGCCAGCTCGTCGGCGCCGACGTCATGCGGATGGACGGTGACGGCGGCGCCCGCGGCGGCAAGCCGACGGAGCACGGAGCTCTTCACGCCGTAGTCGACGACCGCGACGCGCGCGCGGCCCTCTTCGGCGAAGACGAACGGCTCGGTCGTCGAGACAGCTGCTGCGAGTGCGCGCCCCTCCATCGGCGGCAGCGCGCGAGCTGCCTCAACCGCTTCCTCGATCGAGCCGCCGCCGGCGACGGCGACCGCCCGCATCGAGCCGAGATCGCGGATCTTCAGCACGAGCGACCGCGTGTCGATGCCCGACAGCGCGACGATGCCGCGCTCGTGCAGCCACTCGGTCCACTCCGGGCCGCGCGCCTCGCGCATGAGCACCGCCTTCGCGTGCACCCGGCCCGACTCGGAGCGTGCGTCGGCGACGCCGTAGTTGCCGATCATCGGCGCCGTGAAGCAGACGATCTGCTCTGCGAAGCTCGGATCGGTGACTGCCTCCTGATAGCCGCTCATCCCGGTGGTGAAGACGGCCTCTCCGGCGGCGAAGCCCTCAGAGCCGACCGACTCGCCGCGGAAGACGGTCCCGTCCTCGAGTGCGAGGAAGCCCGTCATGCCTCGAACGCCACCGCGCCGCCGGCAATCGTCATCGCGACGACTCCCGTGAGCCGCTCGCCGAGCAGCCAGCTGTTGCGCGAGCGCGATCTGAAGGACTGCGCGTCGACGTCCCACTCGCGCTCGAGATCGAGGAGCACGAGGTTGGCCGCGGCGCCGACGGCGACACACGGCCGGTCGAGGCCGAAAGCGCGTGCCGGTCCTGCCGTCATTCGCTCGACGAGGGTCGCCAGGGGCAGGAGCCCGGGCTGCACGAGCCGCGTGTACAGGACGGCGAACGCGGTCTCGAGGCCAGTGACGCCGAACGGCGCCGCCTCGAACGGAACGTCCTTCTCGTGCAACGCGTGCGGCGCGTGGTCGGTCGCGATCGACTCGATCGTCCCGTCGCGGAGCGCGTCGAGGAGTGCTGCGCGATCGAGCTCTGCGCGCAGCGGAGGATTCATCTTCACGTTCGGGTCGAGCGAGCGAACGACGTCGTCCGTGAGAACGAGATGGTGCGGCGTCACTTCCGCCGTCGCCGCGACGCCGGCGGCGCGGGCGCGACGAAGCGCGGTCACGGATTCCACGGACGAAAGATGGAGCAGATGGATGGGCTGTCCTTCGTACGCGGCGAGCGCGAGGTCGCGCTCGACCATCACCGATTCCGCCACCGACGGGTAGCCGGCGAAGCCGAGCTCGGCGGCGACCGCGCCTTCGTGCACGTGCCCGTCGTGCGAGAGCGAGCGCTCCTCGCAGTGGAGTGCGAGCTTGCGGCCGGTGATGGACGAGTACTGGAGCGCGCGGCGCATCATCCCGGCCGACGCGACGGGAACGCCGTCGTCGGAGAACGCGACCGCGCCGGCGTCGGCGAGCTCCGCCATCTCGGTCAGCTCTTCGCCCCGCTGGCCGCGCGTGATGGCGGCAAGGAAGCCGACGGCGACTTCGGCCTCGCGGCCCGCCGTCTCCACGAGTGCGCCGAGTGTTGCCGCAGAGTCGACAACCGGATCGGTGTTCGGCATTGCGAGGATCGCGCAAAAACCGCCGGCCGCCGCAGCCTGCGTGCCGCTCGCAATCGTCTCCTCGTCCTCGCGGCCTGGCGTGCGCAGGTGCACGTGCGGGTCGACGAACGCGGGCGCGAGCACGAGGCCGGCCCCGTCGACGACGCGATGCTCGTTCGTGTCGAGCTGCTCGCCGATCGCGGAGATGACGCCGGCGTCGATGCGCACGTCGACGACCGAGTCGATTCCCTCGACCGGATCGAGCACGCGTGCACCTCGCACGACGATGTTCGCTCCCGGGCGATCCTTCAGGTACAGCATCACGCCACCTCCGCGGCCGCGAGCGCGCGCACCCCGACGGGGCCGCCGGTGAGCACGTCGTAGAGGACAGCCATCCGGATCACGAGGCCCGACCGCACCTGCGTCTCGACGAGCGCGTCGACCGAGTCCGCAACGCGCGGGTCGATCTCGACGCCGCGGTTCATCGGTCCCGGGTGCATGACCTTCTGGCCCGGCCGCAGCCGGTCGGGCGTGACGCCCCACCGCGCTGCGTACTCGCGCAGGCTCGGAACGTAGTTCGAGCCCGCCTCCATGCGCTCCTGTTGCATGCGCAGGACGTAGACGACGTCGGCGTCGCGGATGACGCCGATGTCGGTCGTCATCTCCGCGTCGAGCCCGCGCGGCAGGAGCGCCGGCGGCCCGACGAGCGTGCAGCGGATCCCGACGAGCGCGAACGCCTGCAGCAGCGAGCGTGCGACGCGCGAGTGCAGGACGTCTCCGACCACGGCGACGTGGAGCCCTTCGAGGCGGTCGAACTCCTGTTGCATCGTGTACAGGTCGAGCAGCGCCTGCGTCGGATGCTGATGCTTCCCGTCCCCGGCGTTCACCACGTGCGCGTCGGTGACGCGGGCGACGAGCTGCGGCGCTCCGATCTGCGGATGCCGGATGACGATCACGTCCGGGTCGTACGCGCCGAGCGTCTGCGCGGTGTCCTTCAGCGATTCGCCCTTGTCCACCGAAGAGCCCGCCGACTTGATCGTGAGCGTGTCGGCGGAGAGCCGCTTCGCGGCGAGCTCGAAGCTCGACGACGTGCGCGTGGACGCCTCGTAGAAGAGGTTGACGACGAGCCGGCCTTTCAGGGTCGGCAGCTTCTTCACCTCGCGGTCGAGCGCGGACTCGAACGTGCGCGCGGTGCCGAGCAGCCGCTGCACGTCGTCGCGCGTGAGGTCGGAGACGGAGAGCAGGTGGCGGCGCGGCGGCGGGCCCGGAGGGCGAAGGTCGTCGCGCACGAGGCGGATGGACGTCATCGGGATTCCTCCTCGGGCACGGAGACGAGCAGGACGGAGTCGACCTCGTCGATCTCGACGAGCTGCACCTGGATGCGCTCGCTGCGCGCCGTCGGCAGGTTCTTGCCGACGTAGTCGGGGCGGATGGGCAACTCGCGGTGACCGCGGTCGACGAGGACCGCAAGCTGGACGCGCGCAGGGCGGCCGTAGTCGAAGAGCGCCTCGATCGCGGCGCGGATCGTGCGGCCGGTGTAGAGGACGTCGTCGACGAGCACGACCGTCCGGCCCTCGAGCGGGAAGTCGAGCAATGTCTCGCGGACGATCGGCTGCGCGTGCAGGGGCGCTTCGCCTCCGCGCACGTGGACGTCGTCGCGGTAGAAGGTGATGTCGACGGCGCCGAGCTGCGGCGCCTCGCCGGCGCGCTCCTCGATCAGTCGCGCCAGCCGTTGCGCGAGCGGCACGCCGCGCGTCTGGATGCCGACGAGCGCGACCTCGTCAAGCTCCGGGTTCGCCTCGATGATCTCGTGGGCGATGCGGGAAAGCGTCCGCGACAGCGCTTCCGCGTCGAGCAGGACCTTCCCCGACGTTTCGGGGGCGTGCGTCGTCATTCGACTCCTTTCCGGCCTCGCTGGACCGGGTTAAAGGGTTCGTGCCGACGCAACACTAGCGGCCCTGACGGATGGACGTAGGATGCCCGCCGTGCGCGAGCTGCAGCCCGGCCTTTGGCACTGGACGTCGCGGCATCCCGACTGGGATGAGGAGCAATGGTGGCCGGAGCTCGTCTCGTCGTACGCGATCGACCTTGGCGACGATTTCCTGCTGTTCGACCCGCTCTCCGTTCCCGACGAGCTGCGCGAGCGTGCGACCGCCGTCGTTTTGACCGCGCCGTACCACGAGCGCGACGCGCGCCGGCTCGGCCTCCCGGTGCATACGCCGCCCGCCGACACCTGGCAGGACTGGGTCGAGAAGTTCGGCATCGACCCCGAGCGCGTGCGCGGCATGGAGAGCGACGACCTCACCTGGCTGCGTGCGGGCGAAGGCGAAGGGCACTTCCACGGTCCCGGAGCGTGGCCGTTCGGCATCCACGCGTACGCAGGCCGCGAGGACAACGATCTCATCCTCTGGCTGCCGGCGATCAACGCGATCGTCACCGGCGACTCGCTTTCCGACTTCGGCGACGGATTGGACATCCAGCTCGGCGGTCGAAAGCACGTCACGCGCGACGATGTCGCCCACCAGCTTCGTCCGCTGCTCGAGCTGCCGGTCGAGCTCGTGCTGCCCGCCCACGGCGAGCCGACGGACCGGGCCGCGGTCGAGCATGCGCTCGCTTGAACGTGAGGACTGGACAGCGCGGTTTCAGACCCTCTTCGAGAGTCCTTCGCCCGCAGTCCTCACGACGTATCGCGCAGACGGGAGCGCGTTGGTATCGCCCGTATGGTTTCGTTGGGCTGACGGAGCGTTGGAAGTCGTCGTGGCCGAGGGCGACATCAAGTTGCGCCACCTGGCTCGCGACCGGCGATGCATTCTCGTTGTGTTCGAGGCAGTCCCGCCGTTCCGCGGCGTCGAGGTGCGCGGTGTCCCCGAGCTCGTCGAAGGTGACGTCACGGCCGTGCGTGAAGCGATCGCCGGACGGTATTTGGGCATCGAAGCCGGGAAGCGGTTCGCCGGCGAGCGACGCTCCCATCCCGGTGTCGTCGTGCGTCTGGATGCGGGCGACCCGCGCGTCTGGGATCTCTCCGCGATGATTTCTCCCGCTCTGCCGAGTCTGGTTGATTGACAGGCGTCGCCTGGCCCATGAATCGAGAGAGGGAGCAAGTGGACGAATCGGTTGAAGGGAAAGACGGAGCGTGGCCCGGAGCTATCGCTGCGATCACGCTCTTCGTGGAGGACCTGGCGGAGGCGAAGCGCTTTTACCTCGAGGTGTTCGGATTGCCGGTGGTGTTCGAGGACGAGAACTCAGCGGTATTCCGCTTCGGCGAAACACTCATCAACCTGCTGAAGGTAACCGAGGCGCCAGAGCTGATCGAGCCGGCAATCGTGGCGTCTTCCGAAGCCGGGGCTCGGTTCCAGTTCACGCTCGGCGTTCAGGATGTCGACGCGATGTGTGAGGAACTGCGGCGGCGCGGTGTTGAGCTCCTGAACGGCCCGATGGATCGGCCCTGGGGAATCCGCACCGCGAGCTTTCGCGATCCCGGTGGTCACATCTGGGAGATAGCGCATTGAGCCTCCCGTTCTCCTCTCTGCGCGTCGCCGGCGGCTTCGAGCCGAGAACGTAGCCATCGGGCTTGCTAGCCCCGAGCCGACCCACGAAATCGAGAAGGAAGTAGCTCCCGTGGCGCACAGCGCAAGAATGACCTCGTCAGAGCCCCGCGCCGCGCTCATCCCGCACGGCGCGGGGATGTTCCGCAGTCCACACTCGGCGAGAGGGATGATCCGGGTGCAGGGCCGGATTCTCTCGCTATGGACAAGGCCCGTCTAGGCCGCCTCCGCCGTCGCCGTGTAGACCGACTGTGGTCTAGGGGAGGCAGGCTTGCGTATAGAAGGGAGCGGCTTCAAGGCCGCTACGTCTTCTCGTCAGTCGGGAAGAGGCCCGGGCAGTGCCGCTACCCGGGCCTCTTCGATCGCTTCTGGCTCCCCGGCTAGCGAGTTATTTGGGAGGAGCGTTCCACATGTAGGTGCCCCAGTTCACCACCGTCGGGGTGCCGGGCGGCGGGATGTACTCGGCGGCCATGAAGATGCGCTGGCCGAAGGCGACGCCCATCGAGTAGTCGCCCCAGCGGCAGTCCGAAGAGGTACTGCCCAGGGTGCCGAAGGGCGGGTAGCAGGTGAAGCCATCTTCGTCGTTCACGCCTTGCGCCGGCAACAACGCGGATCCACTAGGTCCGTTGTGCTTGTCGAAGGCGATGTAGCCCGGGCTCGGGTAAAAGTCGGCGCCCGAGACCGAGAAGAGCATGAACCCGTCCCCGGCGCCGTCGACGGCGATGTCGGGATAGAGGAAGCTGTCGTTGGGGTTCGAGACGACTCCCTGGTTATCCAGCGCCACCGACTGCGGCTTGTTCTGCTTGGCGTCAAGGATGAACCACTCGGCTTGCGCCGGTCCCGTTCCCGGGAACGCCTGCGTGAACGGGGGCGTGCCGCTGTCGAGCTCGGCGTAGAGCGTGCCGTGCGCCTCCGTGACTTCCTGCACCGCGTTGAAGTCAGCATCGACAGTGCACGTCGGGCAGATCCCCGCCGGCTGGTTCGCGTTCGGCGGAGCACTGTAGCCCTGCGTCGTCAGGCTCGAGGCTGCGAGCGAGGGGAAGCCGCCCGAGTCCAGGAGCTGCGTGTTGGTCATGTCGTAGACGAGCAGGTGGTTGTCCGAATTGGCGTCGGAGTTCGACTCGACGAAGAACTCCGTGTCGTGGAAGTACGCACCGTCCGGCGGTGTGTCCGCGGGCGAGACGTGGTACGGCAACCCGAACTGGTCGCTGGTCACCGCGTACCTGTCGACCGGTGGCGGCGCCGCCTTCGAGTCCGCCGCCTGAGCGAGCTGCTCCTTCGACATCGCCCAGATATCGGCGCCGTTGAACTGGCCGGTGACGTTGCTGAACTCGTTCGTCGCGATGTAATAGCCGTTATTGTCGGCGCCCTGCTGGTCGAAGTCACCGAAGCACGGGCAGTTTGATGCCGGCGGAGCACTCGCGTCCGTCGTGTCGAACTGGAAGACGGTGTACTTGCCGAGCGCGTCGCTCGTCTGGCTGACGGCGATGTACTGCGTCGCCGGGATTCCGGAGGTGAACTCCTGGAAGTACCAGCGACTGGTGTCGCGGTCCCAGTAGCAGCGCGGATCCGACAGGAAGGCATCCGCGGGCAGGTCGAAGAGCTGAGCGCTCGGGATCACCTGCGACTCGGGTGCGCCCGACGGCGAGAACGCCTGCAGCGTGTTGTTGATGAACTCGATCACCGTGGCGTTGGGACCGCCCTTGCCACCGACACAGAGGCCCTGATCGGGTGGCTCAAGGTAGTAGCCCTCGGCAGCCGCGCTCTGCTGGCCGCTGATGCCAGGGAAGGCCACCGTCTTCGGGTAGGTGCCGGGCGTGATCGCCGTCGGACCGGACGAACTCTTCGCGGCCGGGGCGGCGTTCGCCGTCACGCCCGAGTGAGGCGGCAGGAGCAACGGAACGACGAGCTGCGGTAAGCCAGGGGGCGGCACCGTCAAAGGCGAAGCAGCCGCCACGGTCGAAGCCGCCCCAGAGCTGAGGTCGCTCTGACCCGTGATAACCAGCGGCACCTGCGAGGTCGTGTACACGATCGGGCTCGGAACCGACGACCCGGAGCCAGGGCCTGCGCCCTGGGCCGCGCCCACAGCAAGCACCAACCCGCCACTCGCAACGCCGGCGGTCAAAGCCGCCAGCCGACGCCACCGAATAGCAGTCCGCATAACTCTCTCCTCCCTGGGCCGACCCCACTGGGCATCGCCCGGATGGGTGCACGAACGCGAGCCGGAGACAATCCCGCGCCAGTCCCGCTGGCCCTCCATGGTCTCCACCTCCCCGCTCCCGTGCTCCGAAGTGACAGACGCCGGGCAATATACGACGTTTCCCAAGCCAAGGCCGGACACACGCAGCGCGCCGGGCCGAGAACCCGGCCGGCCCCACAGAAAGAGTTTCCGACCAGAAGCTGACGGGCACTACAAAGAGTTCCGGCACACTGCCCTCACCACGAGTAGCCCGCGCGGGAAAGGAACGATTGAGCAGCAGGTTCATGTCGATCATGATCGCCGCGCCGCTCCTGGCGGGAACGGCAGCAGCGGCCGGAGGGACGGCTCCCTCCGGACACCTCGCCGGTCAGACCGAGATCTCGATCGGCTGCCCAGCCGAGCGGCCCGGCTCAAGCTGTAAGCCGACGCGGCCGCTACCGAACGCCCACTTCTCCATCGCCAAGTCCACAGCGAGCGGCCAGCCAGGCCCGCACGCCCGCATCGTCGCCGCCAACGCGCAAGCCCTGTTCTCGATCGCGCTCCCGGCCGGCCCATACGTGATCACGCCGCTCGCGCAAAGCGGGACTCCGGAAGGCCCCAAGCTCGCCCTGCGCATCCGCGCCGGACACACGACCCACGTAGTCGTTAGCTTCCGAAGCTCACACCCGATCGCCTAAACACCCAGAGCCTCGTCGCAACACCGTCAGGCCACCCGCCCAACAAGTTATGGATTTGGTTGTTCTTCACGAGCACCTACGGCGGCGCCTTCAGAAGCAGCAACAGCGTGAGAGCTGGCAGCCATACGGACGCGGCCTAGCCGCCGGCGGCGTCGCCGCATTCGCGATCGACCCGGCTGGCCGCACCCGTTGACGCGGGCACCAACGGCGATAGGCATCGTCTCGCTCCAGGCTCGACGGCCGACCGCGAAGCCCAACCGGGACGAACGCCCGCGATCGCGTCGGCGCAAAACCATCACCGCGAAAGGATCACTGCGAAAGTCACGGGACACACCGTTGGCCGTCCGGCGGCGCGTTCACACTCCCGGACAACCCCCCGGCCGGAAAGGACCCACAATGGACCGCATCACGAAGCTCCCGCGCGAGCTGCAGATGGTCATCGGCGGAAGCCTCCTCTACCTGATCATCTCGTTCCTCGACTGGCAGCAGGTCAGCGTTGCCGGCTTCACCGTCGGCGTGGACGAGTGGCACGGCATCGGCATCGTCGCCGGCTTGCTCGCCTTCGCCGTCCTGCTGTGGGAGGCGGCGCGCTACTTCGGCGTGAAGATCGAGCTCGCGTCGCTGTCCGCCGGACTCGTGTCGGCGTCGCTCGCGCTCCTGCTGCTCGTGTTCACCGTCATCACGTTCCTCTCGCACAGCACGGCGCGCCACTGGCCCGCGTGGCTCGGGCTCGTCCTCTCGATCGTGATCGCCATCGGGGCGCTCAGGCGCGCGAAGACCGAGGACGTCCACCTGCCTGTTGGTCCGCCGACGAATTAACTCGTCTCATGCCCGAGTGTGTTGCTGCCTGAAGCGGGAACCCGCTACGGCTCCGAGATGATGTCGTCGGGCTCGCTCAACGCCTCGATCGCGTCCTGCGCAGCCTCGAGTGCACCTTCGGGGACCATCACGTTCAGGCCGTCTTCGTTGTCGACCGGCTCGAGCCCCGCCTCGATGCCGGCGTTGCGTAGGAGCTCCTGCAGCTCCTCGGCCTCGGTGACGTCGCCTGCTGTCGCGACCTGGACCAAGCGGCTCATCGCGCTCGGATCATAGGCCGTCCGCTCCGGCGCGGCTCCACCGCGCTTCACGAGCAGCGGAGCGCCGCGCTCGGCGTATGGAACCTCGATCGTGTCGAAGTCGCGCGGAGCCACCGTCTCCGGGAAGGTCGCCCGCGCCTCGCGCACGAGCTCGCCGCCGGCGTATCGCGGCGACAGGTGCGTGATCGCGAGGAGCTTCACCTCGGCGAGCTTCGCCACCTGCGCCGCCTCCGCGGCGGTCGCGTGCAACGTCTCGCGCGCGCGTTCCTTGTCCTCGTCGCCGAACGTCGCCTCGTGCACGAGCAGGTCGGCCTGGTACGCCGCCTGGATCACGCTCGGCGCCGGCGCCGTGTCACCTGTGAGCGCGAGCTTCCGCCCCGGCCGCGCCGGGCCGAGCACCGCGTCCGGCGTGATCACTCGGCCGTCCGTGAGCGTGACCGGGTCGCCGCCTTGCAGGATCCCCCGCTCCGGCCCCGGCGGCACCCCGAGCGCATCGGCCGCGGCGACGTCGAAGCGGCCCGGCCGCTCCTCCTCGACGAGCGCGTACCCGACGGCGGACACGCCGTGGTCGACCGCGAAGGCCTCGATCTTGTACTCCCCTCGCTCCAAGACGTCGCCGGGCGCGAGCTCGACGATCGTCAGGGGATACGGCAAGCGGCCAAGGAACGGCTTGAGGTTCCCGAACAGGTCGCGCACCCCGCGCGGCCCGTACACGGTGAGCCCGAGCTGCTCGCGCCCCCGGAGGGCGAACGTCTTGAGCATCCCCGGTAGCCCGAGCACGTGGTCGGCATGGAGGTGGGTGAGGAAGATCTCCTCGATCTCCGGGAGGCCGACGGCCGAGCGCTGGAGCTGCCGCTGCGTCCCCTCGGCGCAGTCGAACAGGAGCCGCTCGCCGCCGCGGCGCAGCAGGATCGCCGCCGGAGCCCGCCTGGCGGTGGGCATCGAGGCGGACGTTCCCAGGAAGACGAGATCGAGGTCCATTCCCGAGGAGTGTATGGAGGCCTCAAGCCGGAGAAGCGACGCGGCTGGAGGGCTCGCTGACCCTCATGCGCCTGTTCGTCGTCGCGTCGGCGACGATCCTCATCGCAGCGGCCTTCCCCCTCGGCTCGATGCTCACGCGGACGCTGCGGAGCCAGGCGCTCGGCGAGGAGCGGACGTCCCTCTCGCAGTACGTCGACGACGGCGTCCTCGGCCCCGTGCTTGTGCACAACAACCAGGTCGTGACGACCCACTGGATCTCGGCGACGATGCTGCGCGTCCTCCGCGGGCAGCCCGACGTCGTCAGCATTAAGGTCTGGCGCGCCGACGGCACGCTCGCGTGGACGACCCTCGACACGAGCCGCATCGGCCACCGCTTCCCGCTCGACAGCGACCTCGGCGCTGCAGCACATCCTCGGGTCGCGCGTCCGCATGATCTCGTTCATCCGCCACCACCACGAGCGGTGGGACGGCGCCGGATATCCGGCGGGCCTCGCCGGTCCTGAGATCCCGCTCGAAGCCGCCATCGTCGGGCTCGCGGACGCCTGGGACGCGATGACGACCGAGCGGCCATACAGCCGTGCCCGCTCGACCGACGAGGCCGCGGACGAGATCCTCCGCGCCCGCGGGACGCAGTTCGCACCCACCGTCGTCGACGCATTCTTCACCGTCGCCCGCGAGCGTCGTCCGGCGCCGGAGAGCGACTCCGCGCTTGTACCCGCGGGTTAGTCTCTGCCGCAATGGCGGACGAGGCGATTCTCGAGCTCTACCGGCGCGAGATCACGCCGGCGCTCTACAGCGAGATCCGCGACCTGTACAAGAGGCACTCGATCGCCGAGGACGCGCGCGACCTCCCGGGCCTCATCTCGACGCTCACGCCCGACTGCGTCTACGAGCTCGTCCAAACGGCTCACCGGTGGGAAGGGCACGAGGGCGCGGCCCGCTTCTACACGCAGCTGCTGACCGCGTTCCCCGACATCAAGTTCGACCTGACCGACATCGTCATCGGCCCACAGGGCGTCTGCGAGGAGGCGCACGTCACCGCGACGCACGCCGCGCCGTGGCTCGGCGTCGAACCGACCGGAGAGCACCTCGAGTGGGACGTCGTCATCTGGTTCCCGTGGGACGAGGAACGACGGCTCTTCCGCGGCGAGAAGGTCTACGTCTCCGGGATCGACATCCCAGGCGTCGACTAGCCCGGCAGGACGAGCTTCTGGCCCGGACGCAGCGTGTCCGTGGCCAGGTGGTTCCGCTGCTCGAGCTCCCACACGCCCTGGCGCGGGTCGCCGGCGTACGTCCGGGCGGCGATCGCCCATAGGGTGTCGGCCGGCCGGACGACGTACGTCCGCTCCGGGCCCGCCCCGTGCGAGGTGCGGGCGACGAGGCCGACCGCAAGGGCGGCGAGGACGGAGACGATGAGGAGCTTTACGAACATGTGTTCGCCATGGTACGGCGAACACATGTTCGTGTCAAGGGTCCAGGCTCAGAACTTGTGCGGCTTCGGCTTGTGGTGCTTCTTCGGCGGCTTCGGCTTCGCCTTGTGCTTGGCCGGCTTGCCAGATTTCCCGCCCGTCGAACCGCCGGTCTTGCCGCCGGAGCCCGACATCGATGCCGCTAACGGTGTCCAGTTGGACATCCCGTCCGTACAGGCTGCGCGACCCTGCGCGAAGAACGGCGCGTCCGCGGTGTAGGCGACCTTCTCGGTCGACACGCCCTGACCGCCGGCGGTCAGGAGCCCGCTCTGCCAGCCGCCGCCGATGGTCGTGCCGTTTTTGTCCTTGCCGTTCCGCGTCGCCTCGTCGACGAGCAGGAACCACTCGACGTCGGTGACGGTCGAGTCGCATGCGAGGTACTTCTGGATCGCTTGCTGGACGTAGCTCGCCTGTGTCTGCTCGCTGACCACGGCGACGTTTTCCTGGTTGTAGTACTGCGGGTACGCAGTGGTGTTCGTCTGCCAGCCGAGCTCGTCGATGCGGAAGGTGAGCCCATTGAGCGTCGTCGGCTGGCCGGTGCCGTGGAAGGCGTCGTAGATCGCTTGCTTCACGCGGTTGAGGTTCGGCACGCCGTAGAAGTCGGGGTTCGAGTAGCCCACGTCAGGCCCGTCTGCCGGACTGCTCGGGTTCGGGTACGGATGGATCGACATCTGATCCATGATCGGCGTCGTCCGGCCGGATGCCGTGTAGGCGGCGCCGACGGCGAGGATGAACGGAATCGGCGCCGTCTGGCCGGAGCCGTTCGAGCGCGGCGAGAGACCGAAGCCGATGACACGCGCGCTCGAGTCGGCCGCATGGATCGCGTCGTAGCAGCGCGCGAGCAATGCCTCGTAGGCCGCGGGCGCCGTCGAGTCTTGCGGCGACCAGTACAGCGACGTGTTCGGCTCGTTCCAGATGATGAAGTCGTGGATGCCCCACTGGCTCACCGTGGTCGCGACCAGCGCGGCCCATGAGCAGAACGCAGTCGGGTCGTGCATCGTCCCCGGCCGGCCGTAGAGCGCGAGAACGACGTGCACGCCGTCCTTCTGCGCCTGCGGCGCTGCGCGCTGGATGAAGGGCAGCTCGGTGATCGTTGCGGGATCGCCGTTGAACGCGAGCGTCCATCGCACCTCGGTGAGGTTTGCGCCCTTCAGCATCCCGTCGAACCAGGCTCCGCCGTCGTCGGCGTACTTGCCTGTGTCGTCGGCGACGCCATAGTTGATGGGCGGCACGACTTTTGGCTTCGCGCCGGCAGGCGCAACCACGCTCCCGAGGAGCGCAGCGGACACCGCCAGCAAAACGGCAATTTTCTTCATCCAACCTTTGATCGACCCCAGGGCCCCGGTCCTTCAATCGGATTTGGAAGAGTCGCGGTAGCCCGCGACAGCTGCCATGGGCCGGTCGGCCCATCTTCGCTGGCGGTGGGGACTACCCTCTTGCCGCCAGAACCGCGTCCACGAGCCGTCCGGCCCCGAATCGGACGGGATCGTCGGCCGGGAGGCCCGTGTCCGCCTGGGTGGCCGCAACGGCCGCCCGGGCGCCTTCCTCGTCCAGCGCGCGCGTGTTGACCGCCACCGCCACGACCCGCGACGGCCGGACCGTCAGCGCCAGCCGCTCGTGCAGACCGACGAGCTCGCGCAGGGGCGGGATCGGGTGCGGGCCTCCGCCGGCGCCCTCGATCTCGGTCCGCCCCGCCTCGTGGCACAGCACGAGCAGATGCGGCGCGCTGCCGTGGTAGAGGCCGACAGTGACGCCGGAATACACCGGGTGCAGGATCGCGCCCTGCCCCTCGACCCAAAGGAGCTCGCCGCCGCGCGCGCTCCCTTCGACGACGAGCCGCTCCGCCGCGCCCGCGATGAAGTCGGCGACGACTGCGTCGACGGCGATCCCCCAGCCCGCGATCGCGATGCCCGTCTGCCCCGTCGGAACGAACAACGAGCGCTCGCCGCGGCGGCGCGCCTCGAGATCGAGCTCGAGCGCGACGGTCATCTTTCCGATCGCGCAGTCGGAGCCGACCGTCAGCACGATCGTCCCCGGTACCTCGAGGTTCGCGCCCGTCGCCGTCGACAAGTCCGCGGGCGGCCGGCGCAGGTCGCGCAGCACGACGCCGTGCTGGTCCGCGAGCGAGCGCAGTTCCGGATCGTCGGCGAGGAACACGTGCAGGCCGTTCTCGACGTCGATGCCGTTGACGATGCACTGCTTCAGGAGCTCGATCCACGCGGGCGGGAAGCGTCCGCCCTGTGTCGCCACGCCGACGAGCGCCGTCGTCGGCGCAAACGGAAGCGCGTCCTCGACTGCGCCGACGACCGGAACGCCGTCGTCGCTCTCGCCCGCGCGCTCCGAGTCGAGGATGGCGACGACGTCGTCGCGCCTGTAGCGGAGGACGCCGTGCGCCGTCTTCCCGTAGTGCGGGTCGGCGGAGAAGCCTTCAGCGAGGATCAGATATCTGGTTGGCGGCTGCCTCACGATGCGGCTCGTCGATTCCGGTGCGATTCCCGGATGCGAAGCAAGGACGCAGGGAGCGACGCCGCATCGCGCCGGGAAGCACGGCGGAGCGACTCAGCTCTCATCGTGAGGCAGCCGCCCGGACACCGAGCCCCGGCTCGTCGGAGGGAAGCTGCACGCCGTCCGTGAAGCGCACGCCAGGCCACGGGTCGTGCGCGATGAGGATGTTGCCGTCCAGGTCGACGTGGTCGAACAGGCTCGCGATGTGCGCGCCCGCCGCAATGCCGAGGCCCGACTCGACCATGCAACCGAGCATGCAGCCGAGCCCGAGAGCGCGCGCCGCGTGCACCATGCGCACCGCCTCGCGGATCCCGCCCGACTTCGCGAGCTTGACGTTGATCCCGTGCGCGCGTTCCGCGCACGCGGCGACATCCGCAAGCGTGTGGCAGTCCTCGTCGACGTAGATCGGGACCGGGGAGCGCTGCTTCAGCTCCGCGCCGCCCGGATCGCCGGCGCGCAGAGGCTGTTCGCAGTATTGAACGTCGATCTGCGGGAGCGCGTCGAGTGCTTCGTCGAGCGTCCAGGCCTCGTTGACGTCGCACTGCAGCGGCAAGTCGGTGATGGAACGCACCGCGCGCACGCGCTCGACGTCGAGCCCGTCGCCGCCGCCGAGCTTGAGCTTCAGGCGCTGGAAGCGGTCGCCGACCTTCTCTGCGCGGCGGGCCATGTCGTCGGGGTCGCCGAGCCAGATCGTCCAGCTCGTCGGCGGCCCTTCGCGCCTGAGGCCGAGCAGCTTCCACACGGGCAGGCCCGCGAGCTTCCCCTGAAGGTCGTGGAGCGCAGCGTCCAGCGCTGCGCGCGCGGCGAACTCCGTCGGCGGGAGGCGCGCCATCACCTCCTCGATCGCGAACGGGTCGCCGCCGAGCAGCCCGGCGTGCTCCTCGACATACGCGAGCGCCGACGCCGGCGACTCGTCGTACCGCTCGATCGGCGCCGCCTCGCCGTGACCGCGGACGCCGCTGTGCGTCAGCTCGACCTGGACGACGTCGACTTCGTCGCTCGACTCGCGCGCGATGACGAAGGTCTCGGCAAGCTCGAGCGTCGCGATCCGCGCGGAAACATCCACGCGGGTAACCTAGAGCTTCCCGCGCCCGTAGCTCAGGGGATAGAGCGCGCGCCTCCGGAGCGCGAGGTCGCAGGTTCGAATCCTGCCGGGCGCACTCGTTCTGCGAAACGGTCCGGAACCCCCGTTTGGGGTTACGCTCCGCGCTTCTGGCGGCCGAAGCACTTGCGTATGGCGCCGTCACCGACGTCACGGGTGCGGCTGGGCTACGTCCCGGCGTTGGACGGCCTGCGCGGGATCGCCATCCTCGGCGTTCTCGGCGTGCATCTCTTCGGGCTGAGCGGCGGCTTCTACGGCGTCGACCTCTTCTTCGTCCTCTCCGGCTTTCTCATCACGACGCTGCTGCTCGAGGAGCACGACCGGAACGGGCTCGTCTCTCTGCGGGCGTTCTACATCCGGCGCGCGCGGCGACTGCTGCCCGCGCTCGGCGCCGTGCTCGTCCTCATCGCCGCCGTCGGCCCGCTGTTCTATTCACCGGGCCTCGTCGCGAGCATCGTCGCCTCCGGGCTCTACGCGGCCAACATCGTCCGAGGGTTCGGTCACTCGGACTTCCTCGCGGCAACGCCCGCCGCTCACCTCTGGTCGCTCGCGCAGGAAGAGCAGTTCTATGTGCTCTGGCCGATCGGGCTCCTCGCGCTCCGGCGCCGGCTCACCGAACGACGCGTGATGATCCTCCTGGCAGCGAGCTTCATCGGGCTCGTCCTCTATCGCGCCGCCCTCGCCGGCGCCGGCGCCGGCTGGCACCGCCTCTACTACGCGCCCGACACCCATGTGGACGGGCTCGTCCTCGGCTGCTTCCTCGCGTACGCCCGCCGGCACGGCCTCACGACCGTCTCGGCACTGACGGGCTGCGTCGCGGGCGCGCTCGTCGTGGCCGCCTTCTTCCTCGGCGCGCAGACAGTTCCCTGGTCGGTCGGCGGGCTCCCCGTCGTGGAAGTGGCCGCCGCCGCACTCGTGCTCGCAGCGCTCTCGCCCGGGCCGGTCCGAGCCGTGTTGAGCGTGCGGCCGCTCGTCTGGATCGGCGCGCTCTCGTACAGCCTGTATCTCTGGCAGATCCCGGCGATGTGGTTGACGGGCTGGAACGATCGCTGGGGCGCGCTCGCGCTCACCGCGGCCCTCACGCTTCTCTCCTACTACGTGATCGAGCGGCCGTTCCGCCGCCGTCAGGCGGACGGGAAGTTCGGGGTCGAGAGCACGCGGCCGTCGGAGAGGATCGTCATCGCCTCGTAGCCGCGCAGTCGCGCGGTCCAGCCGGGCGCGCGGCGTGCGCCCATCGCGAACGCGGCGGTCGCATACGCGTCGACCGTGCCGAGATCGGGGCCGGTGATCGTGACGGACAGGATTCCGCTCGGTGCTTCATCGGTGTGCGGATCGCGGACGTGGTCGCCCCGCTCGTATGCGCCGGACGTGGCGACGGCGAGGTCGTCGCCCTCGACGACCTTCGCGATCGACTGCGGCTCGAGCGGATGCTGGATGCCGATCGTCCAGTGGCCGCGCGTGCGGATGTCGCCGCCCGCGTTGACGCCGTACTCGGTCATGCCGGCGCGGTCGAGGATCGCGGCCGCCTCGTCGACGGCCCAGCCCTTGACGAAGCCGGACGGATCGCCGTCGACCGCATCGATATCGAAGAACCCTGACGTCTCCTCGCGCAGCTCGTCGCAGCGCGCGAGCACCTGCTGTACCTCGTCGCTCGCGTCCGCGCGCGCGAGCTCGCCCCGGCGTAAGCGGCTGATCTCGCTCTCCTCCTTGAACGTGCTGAACGTCGCGTCGACGTGCCGGAACCAGTCGAACACCGCGTCGGGCACGTCGCCGTCGCGCACGGCGACGACGATCGGCATCCCCATGACGTGCTCGACGCGATGCATCAGATCTTCTTCGCCTGGAGGATTGCCGCCTGGAGCGACTGCGCAAACGCGCCGCTCGTCGCGGTCGCGCCTCCCACGAACTCGATGTTCGGATTGAACTGCGTCATGGTCAGCACTTCGTTGGTGAGCAGCGGCACCGCCTGTTGGTTGATGAAGACGGAGCGGTCGGTGTGGTTCGGATAGATCGGTACGAGGACGTTCGTGATCTTCCGGGTCACCTTCTTGTGCGTGCCGACGATCCTCGTGGTCTTCTTGACGACGAGGATGACCTCGACGTAGCCCCAGCGGTCGGCGACCGCCTGCGGGCCGGTGACGCGTTTGGTCGTCACGATCGTCTTCGCCGTCGCGGCGGCGGCGTTCACCGTCGGGAGAACGAGTGCGACCAATCCGGCGAGAGCGCCTATGAGTCGTTTGCGCATGCATGTTCCTTTCAGAGAGCGAAGCGTTCGACGTGGATGTGGCGGCGGGGAACGCCCGCGCGGCGGACGTTCCGAACTGCGAAGTCGGTCATGCCGGGCGGCCCGCAGACGTAGACGTCGCGCTCCGCGAGATCGGGGACGAGCTCGTGCAGGTGCTCCGGCGAGAGGAGCAGCTCACCTCCTGGCGCTGCGTGGTCGCCGACGACATAGTGCGCATCGACGCCCAGCTCCTCGAGCTCCTGCCGCAGGACGAGCTCGTCGTCGCGCAGGGTGCGGTAGATCACGACGTCGTCGCCCGTCGAGCTCTCGACGAGCGCGCGAACAGGCGTGATGCCGATGCCGCCGGCGATGAGCAGGCGCTTGCTCCGACGCTGCAGCGAATCGGTGAAGACGCCGAACGGCCCTTCCGCGAGGACGCGCGTCCCGACCGGGAGCGATCCCAGCTTCGCCGTGTGGTCGCCGAGCGCCTTGACCGTGATGCGCAGCGACCGCCCGTCGGGCGCTTCCGAGAGCGAGAACGGATGCGCCGTCGCCCAGCGGCCGCGCGTGAGGAAGCGCCAGAGGAAGAACTGCCCCGCGCGGGCGTGGAGCCGGTCGAGCCGGCGGCCCTCGATCCGGACCGACACGACGCCGGGGCCTTCCTCGACGATCTGGGCGACGCGCAGCCGGTATCGGAACCCGTTCACGAGCGGGACGACGACGCGAAAGCCGACGATGAGCGCGATGGTCGCGACGTAGAGCGCGCGCCAGTAATCGGCTGCGACCGTGTCGAGCACGAGCTCGTTGCCGGTCGGGATCTGGTGGAACCACGCGAGCGCGATCCCGGCGTACGCGAGCAGGTGCACCGCGTACCACCACTCGTACCGCAGTCGCCTGCGCACGATCACGTACGACGTCGCCACGACGGCGAGGAGGAACGCGGTGCCGATCGTTGCGACGATCATCCCCGGGTAGATCCCGCCCCAGATCATCGTGGAGATCTCCTTGCCGATCGAGAACTTGTCCATCAGGGCATAGCCCCAGACGCTGAAGAAGACGTGCGCGACGACGAGGTCGATCGTCGCGTGGCCGTTCCACCGATGCCAGACCGTCAGCCGGTCGAAGCCAACGAGCCGCTCGAGCACGGGCAGCCGCGCGAGGAGGATGACCTGGATGAGCGCCATGTACGCGCTCAGGAGCCCGGTGATGCGCGCGACGCTCGTGAGCGCCTCGCCGGTGGTCGTGGTGGACAGGTTCCCGCCGTTCGCCCACAGCCAGAAGATCCCGGCGGCGTTCCCGAGCACGAAGGTCCAGACGAGGGCGAGGCCCACGGCCCGGCGCACATGCGTCCGCCGGCGCGACGGCGCCTCGGAAGCGGCTCTCGCGATCGCCACCTCGCTCACGTCGCCCATGAAAGCCGCAAAGTCTGAGGATCGCCTGAGAGCCCGGCGGCTTTACGTCCGCCTTACCCGTGCCAATGTACCCACGGTCCTGCGTACTGGACCGTCGACACGGCGAGGATCGCGCCGGCCGTGACCGCGCCCGCGAGGAGCGACCGCCGGGCGAGGGAGCCCGGCACCGCGGAGGCGCCGCTCCTCCAGTCCGCCGCGGCGAGGCGCGGGACGCGCGAGAGGTACGCGAGCACGTGGACACCCGTGGCGACGAGCCACACGACGAAGCTCGCCTTGTGCAGCCCGAGGACGATGCCCCGGCCGGGCCCCTGGACGAGCAGGGCGATGCCGGTGGCAAAAACGGCGACGGTGGACGCGACAACGACCGGGGCGAGCAGCCGCAGGGGCAACAGCGGCGGGCCCTTCTCCCGGTACGGCCGCGCTCCGCGGTAGTACCGCACGAAGCGCCAGCTCGTGCTCGCGATCTTCAGTGCCACCGGCGGGACGAGCAGCATCCCGATGAAGACATGGACGGAGAGCAGCTGCCGGATCGACAGGATCGTCACGCCCTCCGCGGCGAGCATGAGGAACAGGACCGCGGCCGATGCCGCCGTCAGGCGCTCGTTGCCGTCCGGTCCCCCGCGCATCGTTTTCATTGCAGCGCGCGAAGCTGAAGATCTGCTGTGAGCTGGGTACACTTGGACGCATGACAACGCAGGCAACAGGAGACCCCCTCAGTACCGATGCCGAGCCCGCCTCGCATCCGCACGCGCCGCGGCCGTCCGGTCACTGTCGCTGACGCCGCTCCGCCGCCCCGCCTCGCCGAGCTCCATCACGCCGGGCTGACCTGGATCAACCTCGAGCGTCCGAGCCAGGAGGAGGCGCTCGCACTCGCGCACCGCTTCGGCTGGCATCCGCTCGATGTCGAGGACGTCATGTCCCGCCGCCAGCGGCCCAAGGTCGACGCGTACACGGAGGAGGAGGGCGAGAGCTATCTCTTCGCGGTCCTCCATTTCCCGGTGTACGACAACGCGATCGGCCGCCTCAACGCCGGCGAGCTCGACGTCTTCCTTGGGCCGAGCTACCTCGTAACGCTGCCGAGCGTCGAGCTCCGCCCCGTGTCGGCGCTCTTCCGGCGCGCGTACGAGAACGAGGCCTTCCGCGAGTCGTTGTTCGCGCGCGGCTCGGGCCGCCTCTTCTACGAGGTGCTCGACGACCTGTACGACTACTGCTTCCCGATCCTCGACAAGATCGGCTTCAAGCTCGAGCAGATCGACGAGCAAATCGACGATGTCGCGATCCGCGCGAAGGACCTCGTGCGCGACATCCACAAGGTCAAGCAGGAGATCATCTCCTACCGCAAGATCATCAAGCCGCAGCGGCCGACGCTGCGACAGCTCGAGCGCGGCGTCGAGCGCTTCCTGCCCGAGGAGCTCGAGCTCTATTTCGACGACATCGTCGACGCGAGCGAGCGCATCTGGGACCTGCTCGACAACTACAAGGAAGTGGTCGAGGCGCTCGAAGACACGAACGAGTCGCTCATCTCGCACCAGCAGAACGACATCCTGTACGTGTTGACCATCTTCAGCGTCGTCGTCCTGCCGCTGACGTTCCTCACCGGCCTCTTCGGGATGAACGTCCAGTTCCCCGGCTTCGGCAGCGAGACCGCCTTCTGGGCGATCCTCGGGTCGTTTGTCGCGCTCATCGTCTCGATGCTCGGCTTCTTCCGCTACAAGCGCTGGCTCTAGGAGGGTTTGGCGGGATGGTGCTCGTCGCAGGGATGCGCTGGTCGGATGCGATACAAGGACGCAGGGCGCGTTCGTAGTTTCACTACGGACGCAACCGAGGACGCAGCAGCGCGCCGATCCAGCGCACCATCTGCGACACAGCCACTATTCCCCCAGACCCTCCTAGCTCAAGCGGACGACGGGATTCGAACCCGCGACACCTGGCTTGGGAAGCCAGTGCTCTACCAACTGAGCTACGTCCGCGCTGGGGCCGGATTCTAGCCCCGCAAGGAATCGGCTCTTCCGGCATCTCAGCTGTCATGGCCGCAGACGTCGAGTAAGCGCGGGGGGTCGTCCGGGATCGGCAGCCGCCCGGGGGAGCGGCTGTCTCTTCCCGGAGAACCCGGCCTCGGGCCTCGCCCGCGGGCGATACCGTTTCGGGACGGAATCCGAACGGGAGAGAAACGCATGGCCAACAACGAGCTGCACGAGACCGCCCGGGCCCTGGTCGCCGAGGGCAAGGGCATCCTTGCCGCGGACGAAAGCACCGGCACCATCAAGAAGCGCTTCGACTCGATCGGCCTCGAGTCGACCGAGGACACGCGGAGGGCGTATCGCGACCTGCTCTTCACGACGCCCGGCGTCGAGGAGTACATCAGCGGCGTCATCCTCTACGACGAGACGATCCGGCAGAGCGCGCTGGACGGGACACCGTTCCCGCAGCTGCTCGAGTCGAAGGGCATCATCCCCGGCATCAAGGTGGACGAGGGCGCGAAGCCGCTCGCGCACGCCGAGGGCGAGACGGTGACGGAGGGCCTCGACGGCCTGCGGGAGCGGCTCGCCGAGTACCGCCAGCTCGGCGCGCGCTTCGCCAAGTGGCGCGGCGTCTACTCGATCTCGGACACCCACCCGAGCGAGTACTGCATCTGGACGAACGCGCACGCGCTCGCCCGGTATGCCGCGCTCTGCCAGGAGGCGGGCATCGTCCCGATCGTCGAGCCCGAGGTGTTGCAGGACGGCACGCACACGATCGAGCGCAGCGAGTTCGTCACCTCGCGCGTGCTCGCCGCGCTGTACACGGAGCTCTTCGACCAGAAGGTCGACGTGGCCGGCACGCTGCTCAAGCCGAACATGGTGCTCTCCGGCTACGAAGCGTCGAAGCGCGCCGGCGTCGACGAGGTCGCCGAGCAGAGCCTGCACGCCTACTACAAGCACGTGCCCGCCGCGGTGCCCGGCATCGTGTTCCTCTCCGGCGGCCAGACGGACGAGGACGCGACCGCGCATCTGAACGCAATGAACGCCCGCGGCCCGCACCCGTGGCAACTGTCGTTCTCGTACGGCCGCGCGCTGCAGGCGCCCGCGCTGCATGCGTGGAGCGGGAAGCCGGAGAACGTCGAAGCCGGCCAGCGTGCGTACTACCACCGCGCGAAGATGAACTCGGCCGCACGAAGCGGGCGGTATGCGCCCGCCATGGAACGCGAGGCGGTCGCGGTTTAGGTGTATTCGAAGCCGGTGAGTGCGGAGAGCTTCGTCAGCGACTGCTGCGCGACGACTCTCCGCACCGTGCCGGATCGCGAGCGCATGACGATCGAATCCGTGGTCGCGCCGTCGGCTGTGTACAGCACGCCCCGCAGCAGTGCGCCGGTGGTGACGCCGGTCGCGGCGACGAAGACGTCCTCGCCCGAGACGAGATCGTCCGTGTACAGCACGCGTTCGGGATCGAGCCCGGCCTCGACGAGCTGACGGCGCTCGTCGTCGTTCCGCGGCCATAGCCGTCCCTGGATCCCTCCGCCGACGCACTTGAGCGCCGCAGCCGAGATCACGCCTTCCGGCGTGCCGCCGATGCCGTACAGCATGTCCACGCCGGTGCCGGCCTGCGCCGCCGCGATCGACGGCGCGACGTCGCCGTCGCGGATGAGCCGAACGCGCGCGCCGGCCTCGCGCAGCTCCGCGATGAGCGCGTCGTGCCGTTCGCGCTCGAGCACGACCACGTCCACCGCGCGCGGTGTCTTGCCGAGCGCATCCGCGACGGCGTGGACGTTCTCGGTCGGACTCCGCGTGATGTCGATCACGTCGATCGCCGCCGGCCCGACCGCGATCTTCTCCATGTACAGGGCCGCGCCGGGGAACAGCATCGTGCCGCGCTCTGCAACGGCGATGACCGTGATCGCATTCGGCTGACCGAGAGCCGTCAGCCGGGTGCCCTCGAGCGGGTCGACGGCCACGTCGACCTCGGGGCCTTCGCCGCTGCCGACCTCCTCGCCGTTGTAGAGCATCGGCGCCTCGTCCTTCTCCCCCTCGCCGATGACGACGACGCCGCGCATCGCGACGCTGTCGAGGACGTAGCGCATCGCGTCGACCGCGGCCTTGTCCGCCGCCTCCTTGTCGCCGCGCCCGATCCACCGGGCCGCGGCCATCGCCCCCGCCTCGGTCACGCGGACGAGCTCCATGGCGATGTTCCGGTCGGGTGCCTGCCGGGCGCTCACGGCGCTACATCCTGTCAGGTGCTTCGACGCCGACGAGCTGCAAGCAGCGCGCGATCACCGTCTGCGTCGCCCGGCAGAGGCCGAGCCGGAAGGCCTCCTGCTCGCTCTCGAGCACGCGATGCTCGTGGTAGAAGCGGTGAAAGTCGTCGGCGACGCGGATCGCGTACGCCGGGATGGCCTGCGGCCCGCGGTGCTCGGTCGCCTCGCGCAGGACGGCGGGGAGCTCGGCGAGCCGTTTGACGAGCTCGCGCTCCTCGGGCGCGAGCGGCGCCGCGAGCGACACGTCGTTCGTCGCGTGGTCGGTGTTGCGGAGGATGCCGGCGATGCGCGCGTGCGCGTACTGCACGTAGTACACGGGGTTCTTCTGCGAGCGCTCGGCGGCGAGGTCGACGTCGATCTCGATCGTCTGGTCGGGCCCGCGGTTGACGAGGTACCAGCGCGCTGCGTCGACGCCAATCTCGTCGAGGAACTCGTCGAGGAAGACGATATCGCCGCGCCGGCGCGACATGCGCGCCTGTTCGCCGCCCCTCGTCAGGTGCACGAGCTGGTACAGCAGCACCTCGACGCGGCCGGGGTCGTACCCGAGCATGCGCGCGACCGCCGCGTACCAGTTCCGTGTGCCGTGGTGGTCGGCGCCGAGGACGTAGATCGCGCGGTCGTAGCCGCGCTCGAGCTTCTCCACGAGATACGGCACGTCCGCCGCGCGGTAGGTCGGGCTGCGGTCGCCCGAACGGAGCAGCACACGGTCCTCCTCGTCCCCGTACGCCGACGAGCGTGCCCACAGCGCCCCGTCCTTCTCGTAGGTGTCGAGCTTCGTCAGTAGGTCGGGAAGCCGCTGCTCGACGACGCTCTGCCGCTCCCAGGAGTCGAAGTGGATGCGGAAGCGCTCGAGCGACGCCTCGATCCGGTGCAGCATCTCGGGCACGGGGTCGCCGGGCTGCGCCGCGAGCTCGCGGACGTAGTCGCCGCGATACCCGTCGGCGGGCGGCTCCTCCCCGCGCCGAATCGCCTCGACGGACGCGCGGAAGCGATCCATCTGGCCGCCGGAATCGTTGTAGTAATACTCGCGGCTCACGTCGTTCCCGGCGAACTCGAGCAGGCGCGCGACCGAATCCCCGTACGCGCCGTTGCGTGCGTGCGCGACGTGCAGCGGCCCCGTCGGGTTCGCAGAGACCATCTCCACCTGGTAGCGCGCCCGCGGATCGGCGCTGCCGCCGCCGAAGCGGTCCCCCTCGGCGAGGACGACCGCGAGCGTGTCGGCGAACCACGCATCACCGAGGAACAGGTTCACGAACCCGGGACCGGCGACCTCTGCGCGCTCGACGTCCGGGAGCGATTCCGCCAGCGCAACGAGCTCGCTCGCGAGCTCCCGTGGAGCCATCCGCCGCGCGCCGGCGAGCTTCAGCGCCGCGTTCGTTGCGTAGTCGCCGTGCGCGGACTCGCCGGGTCGCTCGAGCACGACGTCCGTGCCGAGCGCCTCGGCCAGCTTGCTGACGGGATCAGGCGCCAACGGCGAAGAGATCCTCGAGCGCCTGCAGCTCGTCCGTCGTCCCGATACCGACGATGACGTCGCCCGGGTCGATCGTGACGTCCGGCTCCGGCGTCGTGTCGAAGCTGCCGTCTTGCTTGCGCAACGCGATGATAAGCGCACCGGTCTCGTGCCGGACCCGGATGTCTCGGATGGTCTTCCCCGCCTGGAGGCACGTCCGGTGCACGACGATCTCGGCCATGTGCAGATCGGGGCCGGTCGCCGTCGTCACCGCGTCGAGAAATGCGGTCACCTGCGGCTTGAGGACGAGGTTCGCCATCGTGCGGCCGGCGGTCGCGTACGGGAGGACCACGCGATCGGCGCCGGCGAGCTTCAACTTCTTCGCTGCGTCCTCGTCAGCGCCGCGCGCGACGATCTGCAGGTCGGGTCGCGTCGAGCGCGCCGAGAGGACGATGTACAGGTTGTCGGCGTCCGAGTCCGAGGCGGCCACGAGCCCCTTCGCGCGATCGAGGCCCGCATGCTGCAGGTCCTCGTCCTTCGTCGCATCTCCCTCGATGAAGAGGTCGCCGTGCTCCTTCGCGGCGTCGATCGACTCCGGGCGGAAGTCGAGCACGACGTACTGGACGCCCGCCGCGCGGAACTCCTCGGCCACGCGGCGGCCGACGCGCCCGTAGCCGCAGATGATGAAGTGGTCGTTGAGCCTCTCGATGGTGCGCTCCCTCCGCCGTTCCGCCACGGCGCCGGTCAAGACGCCGCCGGCGATCGCCTCGACGATAACCGCGCCGGCGTAGGCGATGATCGTCAGACCGGCGAGAATCATCGCGATCGAGAGCCAACGCGCACCGTTCGACGACGGCACCGTGTCGAGGCCTGTCAGCGTGGCGGTGATGATCGCCCGGTAGAAGGACTGCGGCCAGGGCTCGTGCAGGGTCAGCCGGAACCCGACCGTTCCCGCGCCCAACGTGGCGGCCACTGCGAGCAGCAGCCATTCGATCCGGCGGAGGCGGCGAACGGGGTCCACGAGGCCTCTAGTATCGTGGCGCCGTGGACGAGGACGAGATTCAAGAGACCGGCGAGCGCCGCCTCAACATCCATCTCGACCCTGCGGACATCGCCGGCGCCTACGCGAACTTCGCGAACATCAGCTTCTCGCGGTACGAGTTCACGCTCACGTTCGCGCGCATCGAGCACGAGGTCGAGGAGGGCGACGTCCCCGGCGCAGTCGTGGCGCGGATCAATGCGTCGCCCCGCTTCATCGAAGAGCTGATGGCGGCGTTGCAGGACTCCTGGTCGAAGTGGCAGACGACCGAGGGCATCCGCAACCTGCCCGAAGCGCCCGAGCACTAGCGGTTGCTCCGGAGGGTTCGGTGCTGCTCGGCCGCGCGAAAACCGAGCAGCGCAAGGACGCAGGTCGCGTTCGTAGCCGTAGCTACGGACGCGACCGAGGACGCGGCGATGCGAAGCGTTTGCAGCCGGCCGAGTAGTGCCGCCACCCTCCGGGGCGACCGCTGAGCCTCGGTCCGTCCTACGCTGTTCTTTGCGCGGTGCAGGCCGCGGTCGTGCTCGCATCGCGACCGCCCGAGCACCGCGGACGCGTCGGCATCGCAGGGATCGCCACTCCTGCCGTCGCGTTGATCGTAGGAGTCGTGCTCATTCGCAGCAGCGGCGCGCACGCGCTCGCGTATGTGGGCGCGGTCGGAACGCCGCTGCTCGCCGCCGCGGGCCTCTGGAGGCTCCCGGTCGCGGCCGGATTGTGGATCGTCGCCTGGCGGACGGACGGTCTCGTCGCGCAAGCGGCGTCCGTCGCGCTCATCGCGCTCGCGGCGATCACGGTCGCGCGGCTCATCGCGCGCGTCGCGCCTGCATGGTCGATCGCGGCCGGCCTCGTCGTCGTCGCGCTCGTCGACATCGCCCTCGTCTGGGGAACACGGCAGGTGCAGCCAGCGAGTACCGCGCTGCACCAGGCGTCCCTGCCCGCGATCCCGCGCCTCCAGGATGCGACGTTCGGATCGGCGACGATGGGCTGGCTCGACCTCCTCGCCCCCGCGCTCCTCGGCGTCGTCGTGCGCGCGCGGCTGCGCGCGGCCGCGGCGACGGGGCTCGCTGCGGGAGCATGGGGGCTGCTGCTGGCGGTCACGTCGACCGTCCCCGCGACGGTTCCGGTGCTCGCGGGACTAGCTTTGGGCGGTGCAGATCGCGGTCGTCTCGGACGTGCATGCGAATCTCGCCGCGCTCGAAGCGGTGCTGTCGGCGATCGACGCCGCCCCGCCTGATGAGATCTGGTGCCTCGGCGACGTGGTCGGTTACGGCCCGCGGCCGAACGAGTGCTGCGAGATCGTCGAGTCGCGTGCAGATATCTGCCTGGGCGGGAACCACGATCTGGCCGTGCGCGGAACGATCGACCTGGCCGAGTTCAGTGGCGACGCCGCCGTCGCCGCGCGGTGGACGCGCGACATCCTGACGGAGCCGGCGCGCGCGTTCCTCGACCGGCTCGAACCGGAGGGCGAACGGGACGAGGTCGCGCTGTACCACGGAAGCGCGCGCGACCCGGTGTGGGAATACGTGCTCTCCGACGAGGCCGCCGCCGCCACGCTGGCCGTCAGCCCGTTTCCGCTCGTGCTCGTCGGGCACAGCCACGTTGCGCTCGAGGTCGAATGGAGGGACGACATGCTCACCGGCGGGCTTGCGCCGGACGGAACGCAAATCGGCGTGCGGGACCGCGTCCTGCTCAATCCCGGCTCGGTCGGCCAGCCCCGCGACGGCGAATGGCGTGCGGCCTACCTCCTCCTCGACCGCGAGGCGGAGACGGCCACGTTCCACCGCGTCGAGTACGACGTCGAGCGCACGCAGGCGGAGATGCGAGCGGCAGGGCTCCCCGAAGCGCTGGCGGCGCGGCTCACGCACGGCGAATGAGACGCGCCGGCGTAGCGCTCCTCGTCACGCTCGCGCTGGCCGGCTGCGGCAGCGTTGCGAGGCTGCCCGCAGCGGCGAAGCCACCCCGCCTCCCCCATGCGCTCGCGCAGACGCTGGCCATGCAGGCGAACGCGGTCGCGCAGGCGCTGGAAGGCGGGGACGGCTGCACCGCACTCGCGGACGCGACTGGACTCCAGAACGCCGTGGCACAGGCGATCGCCGCGCACGAGATTCCCGTGCGGCTGCAGCCCACCCTGAACGCGACCGTCGACGCGCTGCCGGGACGCATCACCTGCAACCCCGGTCCGCCGCCGAAGCACGGGCCGAAGCCGCCGAAGCATCACGATCACGGCAAGCACGGACCGGGCGGCGACAACAACCAGTGAGCACACTCGTCGCAGGCAGGTACGACGTGCAGCGGCCGCTCGGACACGGCGCGATGGCAGTCGTGGACCTCGCGCACGACCGCGAGCTCGACCGCGACGTCGCGCTCAAGCGCTTGGCGGAGAATCTCGCGCGCGACGCCGACCTGCGCGAACGCTTCGTGCGCGAAGGCCGGCTGGCCGCGCGGCTCGGGCATCCGAACATCGTGCACGTCTTCGACGTCGGCGAAGCCGACGGCCGGCCGTACATCGCCATGGAGCTCGTCGATGGGGAGACGCTCGCCGAATTGCTCGCCCGCCGGCGAAAGCTCTCGCCCGCAGAGGCGGAGGATCTTGGCGCGCAGGCGGCGCGCGCACTCGCGGCCGCGCATGCTGCCGGTCTCGTCCACCGCGACGTGAAGCCGCACAACCTCCTGCTCCGCCGCGACGGCGTGCTGAAGCTCGGCGACTTCGGCATCGCCGTCTTACTCGAGGGCACACGGCTGACGATGGCGGGCACCGTCCTCGGGACGGCGGCGTACCTCGCGCCCGAGCAGGCGCGCGGCGACCACGTGACCGGTGCCGCCGACGTCTACGCGCTCGGGCTCGTGCTCGTGGAGATGCTCACCGGCACGCCGGACCGGTCGACGCGGCTGAGCGGCGTGCCGCCGGAGCTGGCCGCGACGATCCGGCGGTGCCTCGCAACGGATCCGGGCGCGCGGCCGACGGCCGCGGAGCTCGAGCGCGTGCTCGCGCACGATCCATCCGCTGCGCCGACCGCGATCCTCAGCCGGCCGCGACCGCGCCGGCGCGCGCCGCTCGTGCTCGCCGGCGCAGCTGCGGCGGTGCTCGCCGCAGGCATCGTGGCGGCGGTGGTGACCTCGGGAAGCCCGTCGCATCCGGCTCCGCCGCAACCGGCGCGCATCGCGCCCGTGCCGCAGGAGACGACGGCGCAGCAGCAGGCGCAGGCGCTCGCCGCGTGGCTCTTGCGGTACTCGCGCTAAGAGCTAGAGCAGCGGAGCCGGCTGTGCAGCCGGCTCCGGCTCACTCGATGCGTAGAAGTAGATGCCCTCGCGCGCGAGAGCGAGCTGTACGTCCTCGCGCGCTTTGTAGATCCGCCACTTGACGGTGGCGAGGGTGATCTCGAGCGAATCGGCGATCTCGGTGTACGAGAGCCCGACCACATCCCGCAGCAGGAGCGCCGACTTCAGGTCGACGTTGAGGTTCTCGACCGCGCGCCACACGGCGTCGATCGCCTCGAGCCGCTCGAACGGCGCATCCAGCACTTCGAGTGCCGGCACGTCGTCGAGGTCGACGGTTGCGCGCGGCCGGCGTTCGACCGCACGGAGCTCGTCGAGCACGCGGTTCTTCGCCACCTGGAAGAGCCACGTCGTGAATTTCGACCGCAGTGAAAAGCGCGGCAGTCCTTGGTACACGCGAAGGAAGATCTCCTGTGTCAGGTCCTCCGCGAGCGACCGGTCGCCGACCAGCCTGAGCACGTAGTTGAACACCGGCACCTGGTAGGCGTGCACGATGATCGAGAAGGCGCGTTCATCACCCCGCTGCGCCTTCCGCAGGACGCCAAAATCAGGCTGGGGCAGCGACAAGAGGCCTCATAATAGCCCCCTTAGGTCCCGTCCGCGACCGCATTTTGGCCGGTCATCTGGCGGGGCGGGTCATAGCCGAGCAGGGCGAGGGCGGTCGGGGCGAGATCGGAGAGCTCGCCTTCCCGCAGCGTGAGGCCTGGGGCGGTGACGATCAGGGGCACGAGATTGGTCGTGTGGGCCGTGTGCGGGCTCACGCCGTCGTCCTCCAGTTGCTTCTCGGCGTTGCCGTGGTCGGCGGTCACGAGGCAGACGCCGCCCAGGAGAGAGACCGCCTCGACCACCCGGCCGAGGCAGGCGTCGGCCGTCTCGACCGCCGCGACGACGGCCGGGATAACCCCCGTGTGGCCGACCATGTCGGGGTTCGCGAAGTTGATCACGGCAAACGCGTAGCCGTCGGCGATCTCCTCGACGAATCGGTCGGTGAGCTCGACCGCCGACATCTCGGGTTTCTTGTCGTAGCTCGGGACGTCACGAGGCGAGGGCACGAGCAGGCGCGTCTCGCGCGGAAACTCCTCCTCGCGGCCGCCGTCGAAGAAGTACGTCACGTGTGCGTACTTCTCCGTCTCCGCGGCATGGAGTTGGCGCAGGCCGTGCTCGGCAAGCACCTCGCCCAGCACCTGGTCGACCTTCTGCTCGGGGAACGCGACGGGAAAGTCGAAGTCGTCGCGGTAGCGCGTCATCGTGGTCAGGTCGACGCCGAGCTCGCGGAGCTTCTCCGACAGCTGGCGCCCGCGGTCGGGGCGGAAGTTGAAGAAGATCGCCGTGTCGCGCTCGGGGTCGAGCCGCGGGCGGCCGTCGATGACGACGGGCTCGATGAACTCGTCGGTGACGTCGCGGTCGTAGCTCTCCTGCACCGCGGCGATCGGATCGCTCGCGTGCGAGCCGCGGCCATGGACGATCGCGTCGATCGCGCGCTCCGTGCGATCCCAGCGCTGGTCGCGGTCCATCGCGTAATACCGCCCTACGACGGTGGCGATGCGGTCGACGGGCAGCTCGGCGAGATCGTGCACAGCAGCGTGCGGCGACACGTCGCGGCCGTCGGTGAACGCGTGGATCCACGTCTTCTCGGGAGCGAACTGGAGCAGCGCCTTGACGTGGTCGATGTGCGAGTGCACGCCGCCGTGGGAGACGAGCCCGAGCAGGTGCACCTTCTCGCCGCGCTCGAACGCGGAGCGCAGGGCCGCGTTCTCGAAGAGCTCGCCGGTCTCGATCGCCTTGTTCACGCGCATGAGGTCCTGGAAGAGGATGCGGCCCGAGCCGATGGTGAGATGGCCGACCTCGGAGTTGCCCATCTGGCCGGGCGGGAGTCCAACGGCTTCGCCGGACGCCTTGAGCTTCGTGTGCGGGAACTCCGCCCACAAGCGATCGAAGACCGGCGTGCGCGCGAGCGAGATGGCGTTCCCCGGGCCTGCGGGCGCGCAGCCCCAGCCGTCGAGGATGACGAGGACTACGAGCGGATACGTGCGGCCGTCTGACATATCGCCTTGAAGGAGTCGACGTCGAGCGAGGCCCCGCCGACGAGCGCGCCGTCGACATCCGGCTGCGCGAGCAGGCCGGCGGCGTTGTCTGGCTTGACCGACCCGCCGTACAGGACCGGTGCGTCGAGGAGCGACTTGATGAACGCGTGCGCGTCCTGCGCCATCTCGGGCGTCGCAGTGAGCCCCGTGCCGATCGCCCAGACGGGCTCGTACGCGAGCACGAGCTGCGGGTGCGGCTCGAGGACCGAGAGCTGCCGGCGAAGGACGTCCTCGGTCTCGTTCCCTTCGCGCTGGGCGAGGGTCTCGCCGACGCACGCGATGACCCGCAGGCCCGCGTCCAGCGCGGCGCGCGTGCGGAGCGCGACCGTCTCGTCGGTCTCACCGAAGTACTGCCGCCGCTCGGAGTGGCCGACGAGCGAGCCGGTGACGCCGAGCTCGAGCAACATCGGCGCGGAGATCTCGCCCGTGTACGCGCCTTCCGGTTCCCAGTGGACGTTCTGCGCGTACGTGGTCAGGCCCGCGTCGACGCACTCGCGCAGCCGTGTGAACGGCGGGCAGACGATCGCGTCCAGGCCGACGAGCGCGTGCGGGTCCGGCCCGCGGAACATCTTCCAGTTCCCGGCGATGATCACGACGGAATCACCGCCACGCCGGGCAGCTCCTTTCCCTCGAGCAGCTCGAGGCTCGCGCCGCCGCCGGTCGAGACCCATGAGATCTTGTCGGCGAGGCCGAGCTCGTTCAGTGCGCGCACCGAGTCCGCGCCGCCGACGACCGTGAATGCGTCCGCGTTGCCGGCGACCGCCTCGGCCACCGCCTTCGTGCCCTCGGCGAAGCGCGGCCACTCGAACACGCCCATCGGTCCGTTCCAGAAGATCGTTCGCGCCCCGGCGAGACGCGCGGCAAACGCCTTGCGCGTCTCCGGGCCGATGTCGAGGCCGAGCCAGCCGTCCGGAATCTCGTCGACGGCGAACGTCGCCGATTCCGCGCCGGCTTCGAACGCGGCCGCGCCGACGACGTCGGTCGGCAGCTCGACGTCGAAGTCGAGCGGGTTCTCGACTCGCAGCTGCTCGGCCATCTTGCCGCCGATGAGCACCGTGTCCGCGCGGCCGCCGAGGTGCTGGAGCACACCGAGCTTGTCGTCGACCTTCGCGCCGCCGGAGACGAGCACGAACGGACGCTCGACGTCGCCGAGAAGCGTGCCGAGGTTTCGAAGCTCCTCCTCCATGAGCAAGCCTGCATACGCCGGAAGGATCCGCGCGACCGCCTCCGTCGACGAGTGCGCGCGGTGCGCGGAGCCGAACGCGTCGTCCACGTACAGATCGCAGCCGTTCGCGAGCTCGCGGGCGAAGCCCTCGTCGTTCTTCGTCTCGCCGGGATTGAAGCGCGTGTTCTCGAGCACGCGGATGCCGTCGCCGGGAAGCAACTCATGCAGCCGGGCCGCGACCGGCGCCATCCGGAATGCCTCGTCGACGCCCTTCGGCCGGCCGAGGTGCGAGCACACGTGGATCTCGGCCGCGCCCCTGTCGAGCAAGAGCTGCAACGTCGGCAGCGACGCGCGAATGCGAGTGTCGTCGGCGACGGCACCGTTCTCGAGAGGCACGTTCAGGTCCGCGCGGACCAGCACGACCTTGCCGGAGACGTCGGCTTCGCGCACGGACCGCGGCAGCCGCATCAGGCGGCGACGGCCGCAGGCATCGTCTGCGCGATCTTGGCCACGAGGTCGACGAGGCGGCAGCTGTAGCCCCACTCGTTGTCGTACCAGCCGAACACCTTGACGAGGTTCCCGTTCACCATCGTCAGGTCGCTGTCGAAGATCGAGGAGTACGACGAATGGATGATGTCGGTGGAGACGAGGGGCTCGTCCGAGTACTGGAGGATGCCCTCGAAGTCACCGGTGTCCGCCTTCGAGCGGAACAGTTCATTGACGGCGTCGCGACTCGTCTCACGCGTGACCTGGACGACGAGGTCGACGATCGATCCCGTCGGCACCGGGGCACGCATGGACATGCCGTCCACCTTGCCCTTCAGCTCGGGCAGGACGACGCCGATCGCGCGCGCCGCACCCGTGGACGTCGGGATGAGGTTGATCGCCGCGGCGCGTGCACGCCGGAGATCCTTGTGCGGGAGATCGAGGATGTTCTGGTCGTTCGTGTACGCGTGGATCGTCGTCATGAAGCCGCGCTCGATCGTGTACGCCTCGTGCAGGAGCTTTGCGAGCGGCGCAACACAGTTCGTCGTGCACGACGCGTTGGAGATGATGTGGTGCTGCTCCGGGTCGTACTCCCGGTCGTTGACACCGAGCACGACGGTGAGGTCGGGATCGGTCGCGGGGGCCGAGATGACGACCTTCTTCGCGCCGGCCTCGAGATGCTTCGCGGCGCCATCGCGGCTCGTGAAGATCCCGGTGGACTCGATGGCGAGGTCGACGCCGAGCTCGCCCCAGGGGAGCTGCGCGGGATCTCGCTCGGTCGTGAATCTGATCTCGTGGCCGCCGACGCGGATGAACCCGTCGCCCGCCTCCACCGGGACAGCCAGGGCCCCAAGCACCGAGTCGTGCTTGAGCAGGTGCGCCATCGTCTTCGTGTCGCCGATGTCGTTGGCGGCCACGATCTCGAAGTCGCCGCCGCGCTCGAGCTGGGCGCGCAAGAAGTTGCGACCGATCCTGCCGAATCCGTTGATCCCGACCCTGATCTTCGCCATGAGTGCGATGCCTTTCGTCTCTTGTGGTTTCTGCTCCGAGTGTAACGAGGGAGGCCGCGCAGCCACGGAGTAGGAAGCCGCAGTTGAACGGGTTACAACTCCGCACTTACGACTTTGAAAAGGCCTAGCGCGTTTTGCACATAAGTCGTCATACTCGGCAACGGCGGGTCCGCGCTCGTCCGGTGACGGATTCAGACCCCGTCCGTCACCACGGTCTCGGGTGTGGCACTAGGACCGGGAGGGTCGTCCTCGGAGCTTCCCGGTCCACCGCCGCTATTCCGCCAGCTCCTGGAGCCGCCGCAGCCGCCGGTAAGCGGAGGCCTTCGTCACCGGCGGCCGGCAGCGGCGCGCAAGGTCGGCGATCGACGCCGTCGGATGGCGGATGCGGAGGACCGCGAGCTCGCGCAGGTCGTCGGGCAACGCGTCCACGTCGAGCTTCCGCACGGCCTGGAGCTGCGCGTGCGCCGCACGGCCCGTGCGGACGAGGTTGGCATGATCGGCGTTCGCGAGCCTGTTCGCGTCCGCTTTCGTCGCCGACACGACCGAGCGCTCTTCGAGCACGAGGACGACGTCAGTTGCCCCGGCCGCGACGAGAAGATCGGCGATCGCCTCCGTGCCCTTCGCGTACGCGATCGCGTGGCTCGCCCGCTGGAGGATGTGCAGCTCGGCCCCTTCGCGCGCCGCGACGCCGGCGAGGAACTGGGCGCCTTCGATCTCCGCCGTGCGGATCTCCACATGCGGGTCGCGCGGCCCGCTGAGCGAGCCGGCGCCGAGCAGCGCGCCCCGCAGATAGGCGCGACGGCAGCACCGCCGTGCGACGACACGCGCGGGCGGATGGTCGATCGGCCGGTGGCCGGAGTCGAGCACGCCCGCGCGATGGAGTGTGTCGTAGGCGTGCTGGGTTCCCTCGACGTGCAGCTGGTACCGCGTTGAGCGGTCGAACGCCGGTCGCTGATACGTCCGGATCTCGGACTCGACGCCGAATGCGCGCAGCAGCGTGAATGCCCGCCGCGCGACTGCCGAGCTGACGAGGTCGAGGTGGACGGCGACCTCGCCGCGGCCGCGAAGGTGCACGCTGCCGGCGACGTGGAAGAGACCGGACAGCTCGGCGAGCCGATCGCAGTCGGACTCGGGCGCGATCGCCGCGAGCTCGTTGCGGAGATCCTCAGAGAGCACCTTCGAGCTCCAGGAGACGGCGCTTGTACCCGACGCCGTACGAGCCGTACGAGCCGAGATCGCCGGCGGCGACGACGCGATGACACGGGACGAACAAACCGAGGCGGTTGCGCGCGCAGAAGCTTCCCGCCGCGCGAGCGGCGCCGGGCGCCCCGGCGAGCGCTGCCAGCTCGCCGTAGGTGACCACCTCGCCCCGCGGAACCGAGCGCAGCGCCTCGGCACAGCGGGAGAAGAACGCGCTGTCGTATTCGAGGTCGACGGGCACCTCGCCGAGCGGGACGTCCTCTCCTGCGAAGTACGCCTTGATCCGATCCACGAGCTCCAAGTGACAACGTGTTACTTGCGCTGTTCGGGCAGGATGCGGCAGCTCGTGCCAGACGACCCGGCCGTCGACGAGAACGAGCTCTCCCACGCCCCAGTCCTCAGCTTCGTATGCCACCTGCGTCGTCACTACTCCCTTAATCCTAGAATCGCCCCATGAGCACCCACGCGATCTTCCGAGCGCCCGAGCCGTACAACGAGCTCGCCCGCGATTACGCACCCGGCTCGCCGGAGCGCGAGGCCTTGCGCCTGCGGCTCCAGGAGATGGAAGCGCAGCAGCTCGACATCCCACTCGTCATCGGCGGCGAGGAGGTTCGGACCGGGAACACGTTCGAGGCCGTCGAGCCGCACAAGCGCTCGCACGTGCTCGCAACCGTGCACAAGGGAGGCGCCGCCGAGGTCGAGCGCGCCGTCGCTGCCGCCGCCGACGCGTGGAACGACTGGTCGCGCACGCCGTGGGAGGAGCGCGCGACGATTCTCCTCCGTGCCGCTGACCTCCTCGCGGGGCCGTGGCGCTCGACGCTGAACGCGGCGACGATGCTCGGCCAATCGAAGACCGCGCATCAAGCCGAGATCGACTCCGCGTGCGAGGTGATCGACTTCTGGCGCTTCAACGTCAGCTTCATGACGCGCATCTACGAAGAGCAGCCCGTCTCATCCCCGGGCGTCTGGAATCGGATGGAATACCGGCCGCTCGAGGGCTTCGTCTTCGCAGTCACGCCGTTCAACTTCACCGCCATCGGCGCGAACCTGCCGACGTCTGCTGCCCTCATGGGGAACACGGTCGTCTGGAAGCCGGCGTCGACGGCCGCGTACTCGGCGTGGTGGCTGATGAAGCTGTACGAGGAAGCGGGCCTGCCGCCCGGCGTCATCAACCTCGTGTACGGCAACGGCGCCGACATCGGCGACCCGGCGATCGCGCACCGCGATCTCGCCGGCATCCACTTCACCGGGTCGACCGGCGTGTTCAACGGAATGTGGAAGTCGGTCGGCGAAAACATCGCCGCCGGCGGCTACCGCAACTACCCGAGGATCGTCGGCGAGACCGGCGGCAAGGACTTCATCGTCGCGCACCCGTCCGCAGACGTTGCATCGCTCGCGACGGCGATCGTGCGCGGCTCGTTCGAGTACCAGGGACAGAAGTGCTCCGCTGCGTCACGCGTGTTCGCCCCGTCCAATCTCTGGCCCGAGCTGCGCGAGCGGCTCGTCGAGGAAGTGCGCAGCCTGCGCATGGGCGACGTCGGCGACTTCTCCAACTTCATGGGCGCCGTCATCGACAAGAACTCGTTCGCCACCCAGAAGCAGGCGATCGACGAGGCCAACGCATCGAAGGGCCAGGCCTCGGTTCTCGTCGGCGGTGGCTACGACGACTCGGACGGCTGGTTCGTCGAGCCGACCGTGATCGAGACCCGCGACCCGAACTTCCGCACGATGAAGGAGGAGCTCTTCGGCCCCGTCGTCACTGCGTTCGTCTACGACGAGAAGAAGTACGAGGACACGCTCGACCTGATCGACGGCGGCGCGCCGTACGGCCTCACCGGCGCCGTGTTCGCGCGCGACCGCGCGGCGGTCGAGACGGCGAAGGACCGGCTGCGCTACGCGGCGGGGAACTTCTACGTCAACGACAAGCCCACCGGGGCGGTCGTCGGGCAGCAGCCCTTCGGCGGAGCGCGGGCGTCGGGCACGAACGACAAGGCGGGTTCGATGTGGAATCTCATCCGCTGGGTCTCGCCGCGCACGATCAAGGAGACGTTCGTCCCCCCGACGGACTACCGCTACCCGTTCATGCAGTCCGACTAGGAGGGTCCGGCGAAACGGTGCTCGTCGCAGGGATGCGCTGGGCGGATGCGATGCAAGGACGCAGGTCGCGTCAGCGCGCCGATCCAGCGCACCACCTGCGACACAGTCACTGTTGCGCCGGAGCCTCCTACGTCGTGATGCGGTGGTGGCGCCGCGGCTTCGGCTTCGCCTTGACCTTCGCCTTGGGCTTCGTCTGCACTTGCGGTTGCGTGACCTGAGCCGGGACGAACGCGACGGTGAAGTCCGAGCCGTCGGGCGAGAGCGCCGCCGGGCTCGCTGAGCCGGCAATGCCGCCGAGCTCGATCGACGTCGCGCTCCAGCTCTGATCCGAGATCGTCCCGACATGGCCATTGGCGGTCGTCGACGATCCACTGAACTCGATCGTGCCGAAGTTCGCCAGGGGGAGCTGCGCGCAGTGGTCTGTGCTGAAGCACCGCGACGGCGCCTCCGCGATCCACTCGGCGGACGACGTGTCGAGGACCGACGGCGTCGCCTGCGTCGTGAACGTCTGGTCCGTGGTCACGTCGATGAGCGTCAACGTGACCGCAGCGCCGTCGATGCTGACCTCGGCGGAGATGGTGTCGCCGGCCGAAATCGTGAGCGGCGCGCTGACGGAGCCGTCCGGGAGGAGCTCGTACCACGCGGCGTACACCGGCTGGCCGTTACGGCAGTCCGACTCGGTGCCCGTCTGCTCGAGGCCGCCGTCGCTGCCGACGAGGCCGCCGATGCCGACCCAGAAGGCCGAGTAGCTGGACGTGGCGACTCCCGTGCACACGGCGGCGGGCTGCACCCAGGTGCCCTTCACGTCGGTGAAGGTGGAGCCGCTGACCGCGTACCCGGCCCAGTTGGTGCTCTGATCGACGTCATGGACGACCCCGGCCTGCGCGGCGCCCACCAGGGCGAGCCCGGCGACGGCGGTGGCGAGGACGGCCAGCGTTCTCACGACAGACCTATCGAAGCGCAAGACGCTATGCGGTGCCTAAGAATCGTGTACGGGACGGGTAAACCGCTCGTCCCCGGCCGGCTCGAGCGTCTCGACAGCGGCCTCGAAGGCCGCCCAGCGCCCGACGTACGCCTCGACCTCGGCGATCGTGCCGACGAAGAGCTCCTCGTACCACGCGTGGTCGCGCAGGTCGTCCTCGATCCGGTGTAGTACCGCCATGCCCCGGAGGCTAGACGGGCTGCGTTAGGGATCGATCAAGTCCCTGTAAGAACTCACGCGCGTCCTGCCTTGTGCAGCTGGGCATAGATGCGGCGCGCGGTCTTCGCCGGCACGCCCGGGACGCCCTCGAGCTCCTCCTGGTTGGCGGCCACCATCCGCTCGACCGAGCCGAAGTGCTGCAGGAGCGCACGACGGCGCGCCGGCCCGACGCCTTCGAGCTCGTCGAAGAGCGACGCGAACCCGCGTGACTCGCGCCGCTGGCGGTGGAAGCCGAGCGCGAACCGGTGCGCCTCGTCGCGGATGCGCTGCAGGAGCTGGAGGCCGGGGTTGTGCCGCGAGAGCACGATCGCGTCCGGCCGGCCGGGGACGAAGACTTCCTCGATCCGCTTCGCGAGCGCGATGACGGCGACGCGCGGCAGGTCGTACGCCTGCATCGCTTCGAGCGCGGCAGAGAGCTGGCCCTTGCCGCCGTCGATGACGACGAGGTTCGGCACCGTCGTCCACGCCGGCTCTCCGACGGGATCGGCCACGCGTGCGAAGCGGCGCGAGACCACCTCCGCCATGGCGGCGAAGTCGTCCGGCTCGTCCCCCGCCGTCTTGATCCCGAACTTGCGGTAGTCGCTCTTGCGCGGCATCGCATCCTGGAAGACGACCATCGAGCCGACCGGGTCCTGCCCCATCGCGTGCGAGATGTCGAAGCACTCGATGCGGATCGGCAGCGACTCGAGGTTGAGCGCCTCGCGCAGCTCCTCGAGGGCTTCCACCCTGCGCGCGCGCCGCTGGTCCGACTGCGCCTGCTCGTTGACGAGCGCATGGCGCGCGTTCTCGTCCGCCAGCGCCAGCAGGCGGCGCTTCTCCCCCCGTTCGGCGGTGCGCACCTCCACCCGGGCGCCGCGACGCTCGGAGAGGAGCTCGGCGAGCGCCGAGAGGTCGCCGGCGTCACGCGGCACGACGATCTGCGGCGGCACGCTCGGCGCGTTGCCGTAGTACTCGAGCCCGAACGACTCGAGGATCGTCGTCACGTCCTGACCGCCGACGTTCTCGAGATGGAACGAGTGGCGGTCGACCATCTTGCCGTCGCGGAGGGGAAAGATCTGCACGACTGCGCGGTCGCCTTCGGCTGCGAAGCCGATCACGTCGGCGGTCCCGCCCGAGTGCCGCTCGACCGCCTGTCGCTCGACGAGGTGCTCCACCGCCTGCAGCCGGTTGCGGTAGCGCGCCGCGTCCTCGAATCGCTCCTCGCTCGCAGCCGCCTGCATCTTCTCCTCGAGCTCGTGCTGGATTGGCTTCACGTTGCCGGAAAGGAACTCGGTGACGCTGTCAATGATCGCGCGGTAGTCCTCCTGCGAGACGTAGCCGACGCACGGCGCGAGGCAGCGTTCGATGTGGAAGTCGAGGCACGGAATCCCGGAGTGGCGGCCCGGCTTCGGCCCCTCGCACGGCCGGTAAGGGAAGACGCGGTTGAGCACGTCGAGCGTCTCGCGCACTTTCTTCGCGTTCGCGTACGGCCCGAAGTACCAGACACCGGGCCGGTGGCGCTCGCGCGTGAACATGACTCGTGGGTATTCGTCCTCGATCGTGACCGCGATGTACGGGAACGACTTGTCGTCACGCAGGCGGACGTTGAAGGGCGGCCGGTGGCGGTGGACGAGGTTCTGCTCCAGGTGGAGCGCCTCCACCTCGGTGCCGGTGACGATCACCTCGATGTCCGCGACCCGCTCCGGAAGCAGCCGGATCTGGGCCCGGCCGTCTGTCGTACGCTGGAAGTACGAGCGGACGCGCGGACGTAAGGTTTTCGCCTTGCCGACGTAAAGAACGTCTCCCGCCTCGTCGCGGAACAGGTACACCCCGGGCTTCGTGGGCAATGCTTTGAGCTGACCTTGAACGCGTTCCGACACAGCCTGACAACGGTAGCCGTGCTCCTGGCGCTGGGGCTCGCCCCTGCCGCCCACGCCGGCGGCCCGAGCCTCGTGCTCGGGGCGACCGAGGACGCCGTCCGTTCCCAGAACCCCGCCGTCGCGCAACGGCAGATGGATCTCCTGGCGAAGGCCGGGTTCCGGGCGGTGCGGATCACGCAGATCTGGGTACCCGGCGCGACCGCCGTCTCGAAGGCGGACGCCACCGTGCTCGGCAACGTCGTCGCGGCGGCGAAGACGGACGGCATCGAGGTGTTCGTGTCCGTCCTCAACTACGGGAGCAAGACGACGCCGCTGACCGACACCGATCAGCTCGACTTCGCCGCGTACGCCGCCTCGGTCGCAACGACGAGCGGGATCCGGCACCTGATCGTCGGCAACGAGCCGAACCTGAACCGCTACTGGCTGCCGCAGTTCGACGCGAGCGGCGGCGACGCGGCAGCGGCTGCCTACGAGACGCTGCTCGCGCGCACCCACGACGCCGTCAAGGCGGCCGCGCCGGACGTCGAGGTGATCGGCGGCGCGCTCGCTCCGCGCGGCGGTGACAAGCCGGGGACGGGCCGCGACACGCACTCGCCGACCGCGTTCATCACCGATCTCGGCGCCGACTATCGCGCCACCGGCCGTACGGAGCCGATCATGGACGCGCTCTCCCTCCATCCCTACGAGGATCACTCGAGCGTCGCGCCCGTCGACGGCGTGCACCCGAGCACGACGACGATCGCCCTCGCCGACTATCCCAAGCTCGTGACGCTGCTCGGGCAGGCTTTCGACGGCACCGCGCAGCCGGGGTCCGCGCTGCCGATCTACTTCGACGAGTTCGGCGTCGAGTCCCAGATACCGCCGGACAAGCAGCAGCTCTACACCGGCACCGAGCCGACCGTGACGCAGCCGGTCGACGAGGCGACGCAGGCCGCGTACTACCGGCAGGCGATCCAGCTGGCCTTCTGCCAGCCGACGGTGCGCGGCCTCTTCCTTTTCCACGCGGTGGACGAGAAGGCGCTGTCCGGCTGGCAGTCGGGCGTCTACTACCCGGACGGCACGCCGAAGTCGAGCCTCGCCGGAGTGCGCCTCGCGATCCAGCAGTCGCTGCGCGGCATCGTTGCGAGCTGTCCCGGCCTCGCGCTGACGCCGAAGCCGAAAGTGGCGCAGAAGGCCGCCGTGCTTACGCTCACGTGCGACATCGACTGCACGTTCGTCGCGCAGCTGTATCGCGGCGCCGGGAAGCTGATCGTCTCCAAGCGGGGGCGCGCGACCGGCGGCCGGCCGACGACGCTGCCGCTGCGCGTGCCGACGGCGAAGGCGACGTACCGGCTCCGGCTCTCGCTCGTCGCGCCGGTCAATCCAGGTGTTGCCGTCGTCCTCCGGCGCGTCGTCGCGCCGGGCTAGCATTTGCCGCGTGGAAGGCCAGTACGTCGCCTACACCTGTTACCGCGTCGACCCGGCGTGGCGGCGGCTGCCGATCGACGAGCGCCAGGCCGGCAAGGACGCGTTCGCCGACGCGATCGACGACTTCGCCGAGCGCTTCGACGCCCTCCGCTGCTACACGACGACGGGCGTCCGCCCGGAGGTGGACTTCTTCTTCTGGAAGATCACGCCCCGCTACGAGGACCTGCTCGAGCTCGGAGCCGCCCTGAACGGGACGCCGCTCGCCGCCTGGCTGGAGACCCCGTACTCGTATCTCGCGACGACGAAGGCGTCGTCGTACACGAATGCGCGCAAGCCGCGCAAGATCGTGCCGAAGGGATCGCCGTATCTCGTCGTCTATCCGTTCGTGAAGGTCCGGCCCTGGTACGCGCTCCCGGAGGATGACCGGCAGCGCGCGATGGACGAGCACATGCGCGTCGGGCACGAGTTCGCGACGATCCACAACCACACGACGTACTCGTTCGGGATCGACGACCAGGAGTTCATGACCGCGTTCGAGTGCGACGAGCCGGCCGACTTCATGCACCTCATGCTGACGCTGCGCGAGAGCGAAGCCTCTCGTTACACCGAGCGCGACACGCCGATCTTCGTCGGCCGGCACGTGCCCGTGCGAGAGGCTCTGGCTGCCCTCGACGGCGCCTCGGTTCGCGCCGAGGCCTAGATATACGTGTGCTGGTCCCGCCAGGTGCGCCACATGGCGAGCCCGCAGAGGACCAGGACGCCGACGAACGCGAGAATCTGCAGCCCGTGCGCGCCGCCGTACCAGTCGGCGCCGAGGTCGGCGACGGCGAGGACCGCGGCACCGTAGAAGACGACGCGCCCCCGGTTCGACCAGGCCGCGATCTCCTCGCGCCGCTCGCGCCACATGAGGTAGATGAAGAACGCGATCGCGAGCACGAACGCGATCCGGGCGAGGATCAATAGCGCAGTGAGCGTCGCCTCGAGCTGGAGCAGCACGATCGCGGCGACGACGACGAGGATGATGAGGAACCCGCGCACCGTCGGGTTCATCCGGGAGAAGAACGTTTTCATGTTCCGGTCATGTACGCGCGCACTGCGAGCGCTCCTGCAACCAGGGTAGCTCCGGCGAACCAGCCGAGCCGAGCGCGGCGGTCGGCGGGCGCGTACATCCATGGGGCAAGCACGGCGAGCAGCGCAAGGGTCCCGTACAGGTAGTGCAGCCGCTCGGGCGCGCGCTTGTGCTCCGACAGGAGCAGCAGGCCGAGCGCCACCTGGGCGACGATGACGGACTGGGTGAGCGCGAGGAGGTGGGTGACGATCGACCGGGGCTCCTTCCGGCGCACGTAGGTGAGCCCGGCCACGAGCGCGGCCGCCCAGGTCACGGCGAGGACCAGGAATGCGACGGTCTGGTGTGCCGTTAGCATCAGTCGACGATGATCGCAGAGGGACAGGAAGCCCCAGACTTCGAGCTCACGAGCGACGCCGGCGAGACGGTGAAGCTGTCAGACCTGCGCGGCAAGCCCGTCGTTCTCTACTTCTATCCCAAGGACGACACGCCGGGGTGCACGACGCAGGCGTGCGGAATCCGGGACGCATATGGCGAGTTCGAGCGGGCCGGCGCGGTCGTGCTCGGCGTCTCGCCCGACGACGAGCGGTCGCACGTGAAGTTCCGGTCGAAGTACGAGCTCCCCTTCACCCTCCTCGCCGACACCGAGCACGCCGTTGCCGAGCAGTACGGCGTGTGGGGCGAGAAGAAGTACATGGGCAAGAAGTACATGGGCATCAGCCGCTCGACCTTCGTCATCGACGAGGACGGCAAGGTCAAGAAGATCTTCGAGAAGGTCACGCCCGCGACGCACGCCGACGACGTGCTCGCTGCGCTCGCGTCAGACTGACGCGATGATCCGCGACGAGATCAGCCGGCTCTTCCACTGGGAGGAGCGCCACCGGCGCCTCGTTGCGCGCATGGCGATCGTGTTCGGCCTCACGGCGGTGGTCGACGCCGTCGCCAGCGTGCTCATCTGGCACTGGGAGAGCGGGATCAAGGGCAGCGACGTCCACGGCTTCGGGGATGCGGTCTTCTTCGTCACCGTTCAGATCCTCACCGTGTCGTCCCAGCTCAAGAACCCCGTCACCTCAGACGGCAGGATCCTTGACGTCTTCCTCGAGATCTGGGCGATCTTCGTCATCACCGCAGTCGCCGGCTCGTTCAGCGCGTTCTTCGGCACCGGCGACTCCGAGTAGGCGCTACAACCGGAAGACGCTGCCCATGAGGTTGGCTCCGAGATTCATCGCCATCCCCATCTCCATCGCTCGACCGAACCCGCCGCCGTAGTAGCCGCCGAACATGCCGCCGCCCATCATCCCGGCGAGCATCCCGCGGTGCTGCGGAGCGGGCTGTTGCGCGGATTCGTCGGGCTCGTGTCCAGGGGCATAGAGCGGCGGCTTTTCCTCGGCGGCCGGCTGTTGGGCCTGAGCGATGCCCCCGACGAAGTCGTGGATCGCGAGCAGGAGCGTCTTCACCTGCGCCTGCTCGGCATCGACATCTTGCGCGACCTGCTTCAGGTCGCCCAGCCACTCCGTCGCGTTCGCATCCCCGGCAGTCTGTGCCGCCTGCATCTTCGCCGCCAGGCTCGCGACCGTCTTGGCGACATCCTGAAACTCGGCCTGCAGCTGCTCGAACTCTTGGTCGATCGTCGTCGCATCCATGACGGGGATCCCTTCTTCGGCACCGGCGCCTGCGCATGCGGATGAGAGGACTTGAACCTCCACGAGCTTTCGCCCACACGGACCTGAACCGTGCGCGTCTACCAATTCCGCCACATCCGCGCGGACGGACAGTGTAGCCGGGTACCGTGTTCCGCCTGCCCCGTATCGCCCTCGTCCTGCCGCTCGTTCTCGGTGTGCCACTCGCTCTTTTCGCGGGCGGAGCCGGCGCGCGGGTGACGTCTTCGTCGCCGCTCACCGAGGTCGTCGTCACGCTTCCGCAGCCGCCGCTTTCAGAGGCGATGGAGCGCGACCGAACGCTCGCCGCGGCCGTGCGGACGCACCACAGCCTCGACCTGCGCACCCCCGCGGCGGTCTCGTACCTGCGCACGCTCGCCTCCGCCCAGCGGACGCTCCAGAGCCGCATCGCGAGCACCATTCCGGGCGCCTCGGTGCGCTGGCGGTACAGCGTCGTCCTCAACGGGCTCGCCGTCGTCCTGCCGACAGCGGACGTCGCGCGCCTCGCCGCCATTCCAGGCGCGACGGTCTGGCCGTCGGTCACGTACCACAGCCTGCTCAACAACGGCCCACAGCTGATCGGGGCGCCGGCCGTCTGGGGACCGACGCTCTCCACCGCCGGCCAGGGGATGAAGATCGGGATCATCGACGACGGCCTCGACCAGTCGCATCCCTACTTCGACCCGAGCGGCTTCAGCTACCCCGCCGGCTTCCCGAAGGGGAACACCGCCTTCACGACGCCGAAGGTGATCGTCGCGCGCGCGTTCGCCCCCGCTTCCGAGACGTGGAAGTACGCGAACACGCCGTTCGACCCGCTCAACTCCGACCACGCGACGCATGTCGCAGGCATCGCCGCCGGCGACAACAATACGACGGCGACCCTCCAGGGAACGCGCTACCGCGTCTCCGGGGTCGCGCCGATGGCGTACATCGGCAACTACAAGGTCCTGACGATCCCGACGACCAACTTCGGCCTGGACGGGAACTCGCCCGAGATCGCCGCCGGCATCGAGGCGGCGGTCAAGGACGGCATGAACGTCATCAACCTCTCGCTCGGCGAGCCCGAGATCCAGCCGCAGCGCGACCTCGTTGTGCAGGCGATCGACGACGCTGCCGCCGCCGGTGTCGTCCCCGTGATCGCAGCCGGGAACGAGTTCGACTCCTCCGGCCGCGGGTCGGTCGGGTCGCCGGGCTCGGCGCCCGACGCCATCACCGTCGCCGCGTCTACCGAGGGCGGCGACGGCAGCCCGCCGGACGAGGTCGCAAGCTTCTCGTCGGGTGGCCCCACCCCGGTCTCGCTGCTGATGAAGCCCGACGTCACCGCCCCCGGCGTCGACATCCTCTCGTCACTGCCCATGTCGCAGTGGGCGTCCTGGAGCGGCACGAGCATGGCTTCACCGCACGTCGCCGGCGCCGCGGCCGTACTTATGCAACGCCACCCGACATGGTCGGTCGAGCAGATCAAGTCCGCGCTCGAGTCGACCGGCGATCCCGTGCACGTGCCCGGCACGACGAACGAGGTGCCGGCGATGCGCGAGGGCGGCGGCCGCATCGACCTCGCGCGCGCGGACAACCCGCTCCTCTTCACCGATCCGACCGGCCTGACGTTCGGCCTCGTGAACGTGGGAACCACGGCGACGCAAACCCTGCAGGTGACGGACGCGGGCGGTGGGCCTGCGCCGTGGACGGTTTCGATCCAATCGCAGTCCACGCTCTCCGGGGCCACGATCGTGCCCTCGACTCCCTCCGTCGTTGCGGGCTCGAGCGTCGACCTCACCGTGACGGCCGCCGCAACCGCGACGGAGGGCGACGCGACGGGCTTCGCGCTCTTGACGCGCGGGACGGACGTCCGCCGCGTGCCGTACTGGTTCGGCGTCGAGGCGCCGAAGCTGGGAACCGAGCCGATCCGGTCGATCAAGCGCGCCGGCGTCTATACCGGCGACACCGCCGGTAAGCCCTCGCTCGTCTCCTCGTATCGCTATCCCGTCGGGATCGTCGGCAGCTCGCCGATTCCGCTCGCGCTCGGCGGCCCGGAGCAGGTGTTCGAGTTCGTCCTGACGCGGCCGGTCGCGAACTTCGGGGTCGCCGTCGTGTCGCACGCCCGCGGAGTCCACGTCTCGCCGCGCCTCGTCGTGAACCGCGACGAGAACCGGCTGCTCGGGGACACCGGCCTTCCGATCGATCTCAACCCGTACTCGAACTTCGGCAAGGCCGAGCCGGTCGTCGGCGCGGTCCTGCCCACACTGGGGACGTACGACTTCGTCTTCGACACGCCGACGGGGGCGAAGCCCGGCCTCTACACGTTCCGCTTCTGGATCAACGACACGACGCCGCCGAGCGTCCGCCTGCTCACGCGCACGGTCCGCGCGACACAGCCGCTACGGCTCGCCCTGAAGGATGCTGGCTCAGGCGTCGACCCGCAGTCGATCCAGGTGACCGTCGACCGGGTGCTCTCCGACTTCCACTTCAAGGGCGGCGTCCTCACCATCGCGCCGTCGCATCTGCTCGCCGGCACGCATCACGTGAGCGTCACCGTTGCCGACTACCAGGAGACGAGGAACATGGAGGACGTCCTGAACGGTGCGACACCGAACACGCGGACGTTCTCGACGACCTTCGTCGTCCGCTAGCGCCTGTCCGTTTCTTCGATCGTGGGGAGGTTGGCGAGGTCGCGCTCGACGCTCGCCGCGAAATCGTCGGCGTCAGTCTCCACGACGTGCAGGGTCGACTTCCGCCTCGCGCGCTGACGGCGCCGGCGCCCGTCCGCCCCGAAGCGCGGCGCGAGTCGCGGCCATTCCGCACCCGCGAAAACCGCAACGGCCACCGCGAGCAGGGCGATGTACAGCCAGCTCACGTCGGGATCGTACCGAAGCCGGGGAGTGCTCGGATCAGCCGACGGCGGTGCCGAACAGCTCGTCCAGCTCACGCTGGAGGTACCCGAGATACGGCTCGGGATCCATCGTCGAGCCGACCGTCCGCCGCAGCAGCTCCTGCGGCTCGTACATCCGGCCGAAGCGGTGGATGTGCTCGCGCAGCCACTCCGCGAGCAGCGCGAACTCGCCCCGCTCGAACTGCTCGTCGAAGTCGCCGAGGTCGGCCTCCGCGCGCTCCCACAGCTGGACGGAGACGACGTTGCCGAGCGCGTACGTCGGGAAATACCCGAGGCTCATGTCCGACCAGTGGACGTCCTGGAGGACGCCGCTCGCGAGGTCGGGCGGCTGGAGGCCGAGGTACTCGCGCATCTTCGCGTCGAACGCCTCCGGAAGGTCGCGCACGTCGAGGCGTCCGCCGAGCAGCTCCCGCTCGATCTCGAAGCGCAGGATGACGTGCAGGCAGTACGTGACCTCGTCGGCGTCGACACGCCGGAGCGTCGGCTTCACCTTGTTCAGCGCGCGCTGGAACGTCTCCAGTGGGACGTCGGCGAAGGCGGGCAGCTCGCGCTGGAGAAGCGGATAGAAGAACCGCCAGGTCGACGAGCGCCTGCCGACGAGGTTCTCCCACATCCGGCTCTGCGACTCGTGGATCGCCGAGGACACGCCGTCGGCGAGCGACGTGCGCGCGAAACGCGGATCGATCTGCCGCTCGTACAGGCCGTGACCGAACTCGTGCAGGCACGAGAGGATCCCGTGGATGTTGTCCTCGTCGAAGCGCGTGGTGAGGCGGATGTCCGGGATCGCCATCGAGACCTCGAACGGATGCACGGTGTAGTCGAGCCGCCACGCCTCGTCGTCCATCCCCCACGTCTCGAGGATCGCGACGGAGACACGGTGCTGCGCCTCGCGCGAGAACGAACCGCGCAGGCACGAGTCGTCGATCGGCTCCAAGTCGGCAACGGCCCGGATCATCGGCACGAGCCGCTCCTTCAGACGGGCGAAGATCGCCTCGACCTCGGTCGTCTTCATGCCCGGCTCGTAGTCGTCGAGGACGACGTCGTACGGATCGCCTATGGGAGAGAAGCAAGCGACGTAGCGGCGGCGCAGCTCGAGGTTGCGCTCGAAGTGCGGGAGGATGACTGAGAAGTCGTTGTCGGCCCGGGCACGCAGCCATGCCCGGTAGCCGAGGGATCCGGCCCGCTCGAGCTCGGCCTGGAGCTCCGACGGCACGCAGACCGCCTTCTCGTAGTCGCGGCGTGCGACGCGGACGACGCCCGCCTCGAAGGAGTCCGGATCATGGGCGTCCTCGAACGGCCGCAGGGCCTCGATCAGCTCGCCGAGCCGCGGATCCACGCGGTGCTCGTGGGTGACGGCCTCGACGGTCGCGCGCTGCTCAGCGCGCGCGTCGGCACCGGCCACGGGCATCTTCGTCTCTTCGTCCCAGCCGAGCAGAGTGCCCGCCCTGACGAGATCGTCGATTACCCCGAGCCGACGAAGAAGTTCGTCGAAGCGGTCGTCCACGCTCAACTACGGTAATGGACGGCGGCGGCCTGTCGTGCGGTAGTCGCTTACGCGGAAGACGCCGCTGCCGCGAAGGCTCGGCCGAGCTCTTCGACAGCGCCAGGGATGGCGGCCTCGGAGACTTGCCCGAAGCCAACGAGGAGGCCTTCTGGCCCGTCATAGCCAGGGAGCGCGTGATCGGAGAAGGAGTCGAGCGCAACCCCCCTCTCGCGGGCAAAAGCGCAGACCGTCCGAGCGACCCCGCTAGGAGTCAGAAGAACGACGTGCAGCCCCAGGGCCGGCCCGCCGATCACCGAGTCGGGTACCTCCGTGTGCAGAGCGTCGATGAGAACAGCGCGTCTCTTTCGATAGATCTCGCGCATCTTGCGTATGTGACGGTCATAGTCTCCGCGCGCGAGGAAGTCGACGAACGCCAGCTGATCGAAGCTGGAGACGTGGAGAAGCGATGTCGACAACTCCTGCACACGCGGGATGAATCGATCGGGCAGGACAGCCCAGCCCAGACTTGCGCAAGGGCCAAGAGTCTTTCGCGTCGAGCCGAGATAGATCACGCGATCAGGCGCCTGCCGCTGCAACGTCGCAACGGGCGCGTTGTCGTCGCGGAGCTCGGAATCGCATTCGATGATAAGCCCGCCGGTGTCGGTCGCCCAAGCGATCAGTGCGTCGCGCCGGGACTCGGACAGCCTGGGTCCCGTGGGAAACTGGTGCGTCGGGCACACCACGACGGCTCGGCTAACGGCAGCGTTGAGCTCGGAGACGATCAGCCCTTGCTCATCGATTCTCATTCCGCGCGGCTCCATGCCGGCCATGCGAACGGCTTCGTGGTGACGAGCGCAGCTCGGATTCTCGAAGGCGATCTCCGACAGTCCTTCGGCGGCAAGCGCTCGCGTTACGAGGCTGAGAGATTGGGACGTCCCGGCAGTGACGACGAGGTTCTCGGCCTGCACGACGACGCCGCGCGACCTTCCCAAATAGGCCGCGAGCTCTGCCCGCAGCGACCAAAGGCCAAGGCGGTCGGTGTTTCCCAGCTCTCGCGTCGACGCCGACTGCAGCGCACGCTGTTGCGCGCGCGACCAGCCACTGCGAGGGAAGGTGGCCAGGTCAGGCAGATCGGGACGCAGGTCGAACCGATACTTCTCGGTTGGCCCGCTCTGCTGCTGAGCTGAGAAGCCGTTTACACAGGGATTCGCTCCCTGCCGAAGCGAGATGTAGCCCTCGGCTGCAAGCTGGCTATATGCACGAGCGACCACGCCACGAGAGACCGCGAGGTCCTCGGCAAGAACCCGAGTCGACGGGAGCGCAGTCCCCGTGGGTAACACACCCGAGCTGATCGTCTCTCTCAGCTGGGTCTCTATCTGGCGACCGATTGCACCTCCCCCACCCCGGTCGATGGAGAGCAATAGCTCGCGAACTTGGCGACGACGTGGGGACATGCAATGACTCAGACGTTCGGGCTCTCCCAAAGTCATCCAGGGGACGTGGCCATTACGACGAGACATTTGGAATCCAGTTAGGGACTCGCACTGACCTTGGATCACACATTTGCTCCCAAACTGGCACTTCGCGGCTGCACATCGGTCGGCATCATCGGGTCTTCCCTCCGTTTGTAGAGGCGGGAGGGAACGGCCCTCCGGTGCCCTCCCGCCTCTCGACGGACTGGTCTCGAAAATCGACGCGAAAGAGGCTTTCGCGCTTTCCGGCTCGACTTCGTCGTAGTCGTCGGAGTGATTGCGACACATCGACTGGAAGGGAGCGCTATGCGTTGGCGGATCTGGCTCATGGCGGGAGCGATCGCAGCCGTACTTCTTCTGGCTGCATCTGCGACCGCAAAGACCACCGCGGCTCAGGTGTCGCTTGGCACCCCGGCGGCTGCGCCGTTTGCTCAGGCGTGGGCAAAGGTTCCGACGACGGCGGCCGGCCGCAGGGCCGCGAACGTCGTCGTGTTCGGTGCCGAGCAGGACATCGACGGCTTCAATACGCAGCTCAGCTGCTGTAACGAGGTCTGGGCGAGTTGGATGGGCGGGGAGGAAACCACCTACGGCCCGTTCATCCAGAACAACACCGGTCTCTGGATTCCGACGGGGATCACGACGTCGGCGTCGGCGAACTCGAAGGGCGTGTCGTACACGATCAACCCGAAGGCGTACTGGTACTGGGGCGGCAAGAAGATCCCGGTCACCTACCAGGACTTCGTGTACACGCTCCAGAGCATCGACAACCCCAACAACGACCTCGTTGAACGCACCGGGTACAGCAACATCGATCCGACGCACTTCACGCACAAGGGGATGAAGCAAGTCACGTTCTTCTGGAAGACGAAGAACTGCACCTCCGACTTCCCATGTGGTCCGTTTGCGGACTGGCAATACATCTTCAACACGCTCTACCCGTCCACCGCCCTTCGTGGGGTGGACTTCAACAAGACCTGGACGAACTGCATCTGCGGCTCCAACGGGCAGCCGGTCTCCGACGGCCCGTACTACCTCTCCAACTACACCAAGGGCCAGGGCGCTGTGTTGAAGGCGAACCCGTTCTACGTCGGCAAGAAGCCCGGCATCGGCGAGATCGACTTCAAGATCATCTCGGACACCAACTCCGAGGAAGAGGCCATGCGCGGTGGTGAGGTCGACGCGATCTCGCCGACGTTCGGCCTCTACCTGGCTCCGTTGAAGAGCACGCCGGGCATCACGTTCAACCAGATCCCGGGCTACTACTTCGAGCACCTCGAAATGCGCGAGGGCAATGCGAAGGCGGCGAGCAGTGTGAACGCCGGCTCGACGAACAAGCTCCTTCGTGCCCCGTGGTTCCGCGAGGCCATCGCAATGTCGATCGATCGCCAGTCGATCATCAACACCGTCTACGGCTCGTTGGCCGGCGGCCTCAAGCCGATGAACAACGCGATCTACTATGCGACCGAAGCGGCATACAAGCCGGACTTCGCGAAGTGGAACTTCAACCCGCAGAAGGCTCTCGCCTTGATGGCGAAGCACTGCACGGGCGGCCCTTCGTCGGTCGATCCGAGCAACTCGAAGATCTGGACCTGCTCAGGGCTCCCGGCCGTCATCAACTGGTCGTGGACCTCGGGTAACTCGGTTCGGGCAACCTCCGAAGCGATCGGCAAGGCCGAGATGAAGGCCATCGGCATCCAGGTCAACGACAAGCCGCTCCCGCCGAACGTCATCTTCGGCTCGACGGGTCTCCCCTCCGGCAACTTCGACGTTGCCGAGTTCGCGGAGGTCACGACCGGCGATCCCGGTGACTGGTACGACTCGTGGCGCTGCCAGGGCGGCAGCAACTGGACCGGCTACTGCAGCCACAAGGTCGACACGCTGGTGAAGGCCGGCAACGCCGAGCTGAACCCGACCAAGCGGACCGCCGACTTCCAGCAGGCCGACGCGATCATGTCGGACACCGTTCCGGTGTTCCCGCTCTACCAGCGCCCGACGCCGCTGGTGTACAAGTCGACCCTCCTCGGGATGGTCAACAGCGCCGCCAACGTCGGGCCGTTCTGGAACATCCAGGACTGGCACTGGAAGTCGTAGTCCAGTAACACCTCTCGCCCACGCGCGGACCCTCCCGCGTGGGCGAGAGCCACCCTTGTGAGCTCCCCGGGTTGGACTCGAACCAACAACCCTCCGGTTAACAG
>Ga0208219_1000033_pt1 | contig 69131 bp, 69 predicted proteins | sample NGESurshal072012_7_FD_184469 | JGI IMG/M metagenome (GOLD analysis project Ga0208219, IMG submission 184469) | Arctic peat soil microbial communities from Barrow, Alaska - NGEE Surface sample 53-2 shallow-072012 (SPAdes) | ecosystem: Environmental > Terrestrial > Soil > Wetlands > Peat ... | reverse complement strand
GCGATGTACTTGCCGTAGACCTTGCCCTCACCCGGGTAGTCCGGCTGGTAGCCGATCGTCCACGGGTACTTCTTCGCGGAGAAGCCCCAGTACGAGTCGCCGGTGGCGATGAGCACCTGCGGCACCTTGTGCTGGTTCAGGTAGCTCCAGATCGAGAGGTTCGGCGCAGTGCCGAGGCTCCCGAAGTCGGCGAAGATGCCGTCCTGCTCGACGAGCTGCTGCGTGAGCGGCACCGTCTTCGACGGGTCGTACGCGTCGTCGAGAACCTTGAAGTTGATCGTCCGACCGTTGACGCCGCCGTGTGCGTTCACATAGGCGAAGTACGCGCCTTCGGCCGCGGGAATTGTCTTGTACAGCGACGCCACCCCGGTGAGCGGGAACGTGCCGCCGATGGTGATCGTGGTGGACGTGACGCCCGGAGTGGCACGTTGCGCGCCGAATGCGGCCGTGGCGGCCACCGACGCGAACAGTGCGAGGCCGGCGAGAACCGCCATGAATCTGCCCTTCCTACGCATCAACCCTCCTATGGCTCCTTGTCCGGCGTCGAGGCCGGATACCGAGTATGACGTTCTTGGATCCGATTAGATAGGGAAAATTGAACGAGGAGTCAAGCCTTCGCCCGGAGGCGGCGGAGGCGGGGGATCAGGCCAGCCACCCCGGTGGGGAGCAGGATCATGACCACGATCACGAACAGGCCGAAAACGACGTCCTGGCCGTGGGCGGACCCGATCACCGGCGCCGAGGCCGAAAGCGTGGGCAGGAGGGCGATGAACGCCGCGCCGAGAAGGACGCCCCAGAGCGACCCGAGGCCGGCCACTGCGGCACCGACGAGGATCTTGAGCGACAGCGTGACGGAGAACTCGTTCGGCTGCGCGAAGCCGTTCGTCGCCAGGACGAAGAGCGAGCCGGCCACACCGGCGAGCGCGGCCGAGACGCCGAAGGCGAGCGTCTTGTAGATCGCGAGTGTGACGCCCGACGACGTGGCGGCTACTTCGCTGTCGCGGATGGCGCGGAAGGCGCGGCCGGTCCGCCCGCGGAGGACGAGCCACGTGAAGAGGAACGCGATCGCGGCCGTCGACCACGAGACGCCGTAGAGCCAAGAGTTGGACACGCTCTTGCTCGCGGAGATGCCGGCACTGCCGCCCGTGAACTTCGAGAACTTCAGCGGCAGCTGCGGGATCGATACGGCGAGTGCGAACGTCGCGAGCGCGAGATAGACACCGGACAGTCGCAGTGCCGGCAGCCCGACGAGCACGCCGCACCCGAATGTGATCACGAACGCGAGCGGCAACGTCAGGATCAGGTTCGTGTTGTGGTAGTGCGACATGATCGCGGTCGTGTAGCCGCCGATCGCCATGAACGCGCCGTGCCCGATCGAGATCTGGCCGGTGTACCCCGTGAGGACGTTCAGGCCGAGAATGGCGATGAGGTAGACCGCGACACTGGCCGCGAGCCCGCGATGGTAGTCGCTGAGGCCGAACGGCAGCAACGCGAAGAACAGCGCTGCGACTGCGACGGCGACGAGTGCGGGCGCGTTGCGCCTCATACCTTCCGCACCGTCCGGTGGCCGAAGAGACCTGTCGGCTTGATGAGGAGGACGACGAGGAGTGCGGCGAACGCGACCGGCAGCTCCAACGCGGACGTGACGAAACCCCAGGAATGACTGGGGAGTAGGTTGAGGAAGATGCCGAGCGCGATGCCGCCGACGAGCGCGCCGCCGGGGCTCTCGAGCCCGCCGAGCACGGCGGCTGCGAAGGCATACAGCAGCACCGGTTGCATCAGCGTCGGCTGGAGGACGTACTCGGCCGGCTCCGTCATAAGGCCTGCGACCGCGCCGAGAACCGCGGCGAGACCCCAGCCGACCGCGAGCAGCGCGTTCGTGCGCACCCCGACGAGGCGCGCCGCGGCCGGCCGCAGCGCCCCCGCGCGCATGCCGAGGCCGAGCTTCGTGAAGCGGAAGAACGCCCAGAGCGCCGACACGGAGATGAGTGTGATGACGATCGTGCCCAGGTCCTGGCGCGCGATGGGAACGTTGCCAAGGTGGTAGATCTTGTTGCCGAACGGCGCTTGCATGAACCGCTGGTTCGCGCTCCATTTCCACTCCACGAGCCCGTCGATGAGGATGAAGAGCCCGACCGTCACGATCACGACGGCGATCACGGAGCGCCCCTGAACCGGGCGGATGAAGACCCGCTGCGTCACCACGCCGAAGACGAATGCGATCGCGAGCGTGAGGAAGAAGGCCTCCCAATACGCAAGGCCCCAGAGCGTGAGCTGGTAGGCGACGTACACCATCGCCATCGCCATCTCGCCCTGCGCGAAGTTGATCACCTCGGTCGCGCGATAGATGAGGACGAGCGCGAGGGCGAGGCTGCCGTACACGACGCCGGTCGCGACTCCGGCGACGGTCAGCTGCGCGAAGATCGTGCTCCGGAGCGATTCGACGGTGAGGAAGATGCACGCGGCGGCGAGCAGCAGCAGCACGGGGCTCGCCGGGAAGCGTCGCTGAGGCAGGGGGAGTTTGCGCGCGAGCTCGACCATCAGTATCCGAGGTAGCTCCTACGGACGGATTCGTGCTGCTGCAGGTCCGCGCTCGGGCCGGACAGCGCGACGCGGCCGACCTCGAGCACGTACGCCGTTTGCGCGAGCTGGAGCGCGATGTGCGCGTTCTGCTCGACGACGAGGACGGTGACGCCCTCGTTCTCGTTCAGCTCCTGGACGATGCGGAAGACTTCGGTGACGAGCAGCGGCGCGAGCCCGAGCGAGGGCTCGTCGAGCATCAGGAGGCGCGGGCGCTGCATGAACGCGCGCGCGAGCGCGAGCATCTGCTGCTCGCCGCCGCTCAGCGTCCCGGCCTGCTGGTGGCGCCGGTCCTCGAGCCAGGGGAAATACGAGCCGACCCGGGCGAAGTCGTCCTTGAGGTTGCCGCGGCGGGTGTACGCGCCGAGGCGCAGGTTCTCCCACACCGTCAGCTCCGAGAAGGTGCCGCGCCCTTCGGGGACGTGTGCCACCCCGAGGCGGGCGACGGCTTCCGGGCCGCCGCGCAGCGCGTTGCCGGCGAACCGGATGTCGCCGTCGCGGTGCACAGTGTGCGAGATCGCGCGCAGCGTCGTCGTCTTGCCGGCGCCGTTCGCGCCGAGCACGGCCACGATCTCGCCTTCGTCGACCGTGAGCGAGACTCCGTGCAGCGCGTTGACGGGGCCATAGCGCGCATGGACGTCGCGCAGCTCCAGGAGCGCCGTCATGCCGCGCCCTCCAGCTCGCCGCCGAGGTAGGCCTCGATCACCTTCGGGTCGCGCTGCACCTCGGCGGGTGGCCCGCTCGCGATCGTGCGGCCGAAGTTGAGGACGTGCACGTGGTCGGACACGCGCATGACGAGGTTCATGTGGTGCTCGACGAGCAGCACCGTCAGCTTCAGCTCGTCGCGGAGCCGCCGCAGGAACGACGCGAGCTCCTCCACCTCCTCGTGATTCAGCCCGCCGGCCGGCTCGTCCAGCAGCAGCAGGCGCGGCTTCGACACGAGCGCGCGTGCCATCTCGACGCGCTTCATCGTCCCGAACGGGAGCCCGGCCGCAGGAAGGTGCGCGACGCTACCGATGCCGACGAGGTCGAGCGTCTCGAGCGCGCTGCGACGCAGGTTCGCCTCACGCTCGAAGAGCGACGTCGTGTGCGCGCCGACGAGCACGTTCTCGAGCACCGTCATCGTCGGGAAGAGCTCGACGTTCTGGAACGTGCGCGCGATTCCGAGCCTGACGATTCGGCTCGGCGGTGTTCGCAGGATCGAGCGGCCGTCGAACGTGACGTCGCCCGACTCGAGCCGGTAGAGGCGCGTGATGACGTTGAACGCGGTCGTCTTGCCGGCGCCGTTCGGCCCGATGAGCCCGGCGATCGTCCCCGGCTCGACCGCGAGGGAGACGTCGTCGAGGGCGACGATTCCGCCGAAGCGGAGCGTCGCGTTCTGCAGCGAGAGGAGGGCCATCAGGGGCTCGAGTCCAGGTATTCCTGCCAGAGGTGCTCCATCGTCGTCAAGCGCGACGCGGCGACGTGGGCCGGGTCGTACGCGAGCAGATTGACCGCGCGCACGATCCAGCGCCCGTCTGTGCCGACGTCGAGCACGTTGATGCAGCCCGGGGACTGCTCGAACCCGCCGAGGAAGCTTCGGTCGCCGGTGAGCGCATGGCTCAGGATCGCGCGATTGACGGCGCCGTGCAGGACGAGCAGCGCGATGTCCCAATCCGCGTCGGCGACGAGCGCGTCCAGCTCCGGGAGCACGCGGTCGAGGAGTGCGCCGATCGTCTCCCCGCCGAGAAACCGTGTGTCCGGCGGGACGACCCCGCGGAAGGCGGCGGTCATCATGGCCTGTACTTCGTCGGGCGAGAGCTCGCGGATGTCGCCGCTCTCGATCTCGCGCAACGCGTAGTGCGATTCCGGCTCCCGGCTGGGGGCGACGATCCGAGCGGTCTCGAGCGTGCGGGCGAGCCCGCTCGTCAGGACGCGGTCGAAGGCGACCTCGCGGAGCTCTGCCGCTGCCGTCTCCGCCTGCATGCGGCCGCGCTCGGTGAGCACGACCTGCTCGGGGTGCACGCCGTCGAAGTAGCGCACCTCGGCGTGGCGCATGAGGTAGATGCGGCGGCGCTGCACTACGTCGCGCGGAGCGACTGCCCGCCGGCCTTCTGCATGCCGGCGACCATTCCCTCGGGGGCGGCTCCGTCCGGAAACCGCTCGAGCATCGCGGCGAGCAGCCCGTCGGCGTCCCAGCCCTCGTCGCGCTGGAACAGCTCGCCCGAGGTCCAGCCCTGCAACGCGTTCACCGCGCCGCCCCAAACGTGAAGGACCTGCCCCGTGATCTCCTGCGCGTCGTCAGCGCAGAGCGCCACGACGACGGGCGACATGTTCGCCGGGTCGAGCGGGTCGAAGCCCTCGGGGCGCTCGCCCATCTCGAACGTCTCCTCGGTCATGCGCGTCCGCGCGTTCGGGGCCAGGCAGTTGACGGTCACGCCGTAGCGGCCGAGCTCCTGCGCTGCGATGAGCGTGAAGCCGGCGATGCCCGCCTTCGCGGCACCGTAGTTCGTCTGGCCCACGTTGCCGAACACTCCGGAGGGGCTGGACGTGTTGATCACCCGCGCGTGCAGCTGCTCGCCGGCTTTCGCGCGCTCGCGCCAGTGCGCGGCCGCGTGCCGCGTGACGGCGAAGTGGCCCTTCAGGTGCACGGCGATGACTGCGTCCCACTCGTCCTCGTCCATGTTCACGAGCATGCGGTCGCGGAGGATGCCCGCGTTGTTGACGACGATGTCCACGCCGCCGAAGGCGGCGACCGCGTGCTCGACGAGCCTGCGGGCGCCCTCGAAGTCGGCGACGTTCTCGCCGTCGGCGATCGCCTCTCCGCCGGCTGCGTCGATCTCGGCGACGACCTGCTCGGCCGGCGACAGGTCGGCGCCCTCGCCGGCGAGCGAGCCGCCGAGGTCGTTGACGACCACCTTCGCCCCGGCGGCTGCGAGCGCCAGCGCGTGTGCGCGGCCGATGCCGCGCCCGGCGCCGGTGACGATCGCGACCTTGCCGCTCAGATCGGGCACGGGGCGGAGCCTACTGGAGCAACGCGGCCGCGTAGGCGGGAAGGCTCAAGAGCTCGGTGTCGCCGCCGAGCGCGTGCGCGCACCGCGTCGCGTATGCGCGTGCGTAGACGGCCGCCGCCGAGGCGGTCGCCTGCTCCTCGCGGGTAAAAGGGCTCGTCCGCGCGCGCTCGTAGTCGGCGATGAACATCAGGGCCTCGTCGACGGACGGAAGCGGTTCGACGTCCCGCGTGAACTGCGCCGCCGCTTCGCCGGCGAAGACGGTCTCGAACCCGATGCTCAGGCTGCCCCAGCCGTAGACGACGGTCGGCGTAATACCGGCCCAGCGGACGTGCTTCGCCGTCCAGTCGTGGTGGGCGATGACGATGTCGCCGCCGCCCTGGTCGCGCTGCGCCTTCGCCGCGCCGGCGATCTCGTCGATCCACTCCGCACCCACAGCAGTTGCATCGAAGTCGATGAGGGCGTTGTGCGGCGCGGGCCAGAGTGGCCCGTCACGCCGCGGGAAGAACGGCGGGAGGTCGACAGACAGGTGGATGCCGCGCGTCAGCCTCGTCACGCGGACGAGCAGCTGCGCGAGCGCGCGCCGGGCCTTGGGCTCGTGCGCGTCGCGGCGCTCGCCGTCGTCGCGCCACTCCTCGAGCGTGCCCCGCCCGCGCACGCCGAGTGGGCGCGGGCAGGGGAAGCCATATCGCCACAGGTGCTCCTGCACCTGCTGCATCGCGCCGAGGCGCTCGGCCGTCGCGGTGCGGTGCACCTTGAGCGCGACGCGGTCGCCGCCGCGGACGACGAGGCCGAAGAGCGCGCCGACACCCACCTCGAAGGCGAAGCACTCGACGGCCTCCGGACAGAGCTGACTCCAGACGGCGTCGCGGTCAGCTGTGCCCAGGATCGAGTGCTCGAGCTCGCTCACGTGTAGCGGTCGAGATAGCGCGGACTGGCGATGCGCAGGCGCGCCTCCACGTCGGCCTTCACCTGGGCGAGCATTCCCGGCTGGACGTCGTCGGCGCGGATGCGGCGGGCGAGCTCGCGCCGCTCGGTGTCGTCCTCCGGCGGAAGCGCGGCGAGCTCGCGGTGGACGATGCCGAGCGCGTTCATCGCAACGAGCATGCGGAAGCGCAGCCGGTGGTCGGTCAGCGTGGGGAGGATCTCCCCGCCGAGGAACTCGGCGATCGCCTCGGTCAGCTCCTGCGCAGTCGGGCGCTCGCTCATGCCCACACCTTCTCCAGCAGGTGGCAGATCTCGTACTCGACCTCTGCGCCGAGACGCCCGAGGATCGCGAGCTCGACGCTGCGGTCCTGGCCGCTCAGGTGCCGTTGTGCCTGCGTCACGCAGCCGATGGCCCAGCCGACGTTGCCGGCGAGCTCCCAGTAGTCGAGCTCGTCGGGCCGGACGTCGAGGCCGGTGAGCTCGTTGTAGCGCTCGAGGTATTCGTCCACGTCGGCGATCCCCCCGAAGCGCTTCTCGTCCACTCCGAAGCGCCACGCGCGCACGAGGCCGAAGCCGAGGTCGCGGACCGGCTCGTCGAGATGCGCGAACTCCCAGTCGAGGATGCCGACGAGGCCGTGCTCGTCGACGACGACGTTCCCGATCCGGTAGTCGCCGTGTGTGACGACGGGTGTGCGCGGCGTCGGCCGGTTCTCGCGCAACCACCACAGGCCGAGCTCGATGGCAGGATGCGGCTCGCCGACGTCGTCGAGCTCGTCGATCATGCGCTCGAGCCGCGCCTCCTGCAGGAACGGAAGCCGCTCGCGCGGAATGGCGTGGATCTTCGCGAGCTCTTCCGCGAGCTGGACGGGCAGCTGCGCGGGGACGTCCATGCGGACGATCCGCCGGCCGATCGTCTCGCCGTCGAGCCGTTCCATCACGAACGCCTCGCGGCCCTCGAGCTCCGGGATGTACATCACCGGACGGGGCACCTTGACGCCCGCCTCGTAGGCGGCCTCGAGGACGGTGAACTCGTCCCGCAGCGAGAGCGTGTGCCGGTGGATCACGCCCCCGGCCGCACGGCGGACGAGCAGCCGTTCTCCTCCGGCGTCCACTGCCCAGGCCTCCTTCGACGCACCGCCGGCCAGGAGGACGGGTTCCGTCGCGGGACCGAGCAGGGCTTCGAGCGCCTCACGCATCTCTGTGCGATCATCGCTGTCGATGGCGACCGTTGTCATCCCGGATGTGATCGTGGAGCGTCGCGAGCGCGTCCGATCGTTCATGGAGGAGCACGTCTACCCGAACGAGCAGGCGCTCATCCGGGAGGACGATGCCGCCGAGGCGCTCATCCGCGACCTCCAGCAGGAGGCGAAGGGGGCCGGCCTCTGGGCGCCCCACCTGCCCCCGGAGGCGGGCGGCAGCGGCAGCGGCTTCATCGAGTACGCGTACCTGAATGAGGAGATCGGCCGCAGTTTCATCGCGCAGCTCGTGTTCGGCTGCCAGGCGCCCGACGCCGGCAACGGCGAGATCCTCCATCTGTACGGGACCGCGGAGCAGAAGGAGCGCTTCCTGCGCCCGCTCGTGGCCGGCGAGACGCGCTCGTTCTTCGGTATGACGGAGCCGGAGGTGGCGGGCTCGGACCCGACGCTGCTGCGCGGCCGTGCCGTGCGCGACGGTGACGAGTGGGTGATCGACGCGCACAAGTGGTTCTCCTCCGGCGCCGACGGAGCCGGCTTCGGCGTCGTCATGGTGGTCACCGATCCCGACGCGGTGCCGCACGAGCGGGCGTCGATGATCCTCGTCCCGACCGACACTCCCGGCTACGAGGTCGTGCGCAATGTGCCCGTGATGGGACACGAAGGTCGCGGGTGGGGAACGCACTGCGAGACGCGTTTCACCGGCGTGCGCGTGCCGGTCGAGAACACGCTGGGAGCGCCGGGCGAAGGATTCCGCATCGCGCAGAAGCGGCTCGGGCCGGGACGCATCCACCACGTCATGCGCTGGCTCGGACAGATGCAGCGAGCGTTCGAGCTCATGTGCTCGTACTCGCTCGAGCGCAAGGCGTTCGGCGGCCCGCTCGCGGAGAAGCAGACGATCCAGAACTGGATCGCGGAGTCGGCGGCCGAGATCCAGGCCTGCCGCTTGATGACCCTGCAGGCAGCACATCGGCTCGACGAGGGGGACGAGGCGCGCGTCGAGGTGTCGCTGATCAAGTTCTACGCGGCGGGGGTCCTCCACGACGTGATCGACCGCGCGCTGCAGGTGCACGGTGGCCTCGGCATGACCGAGGATGCGCCGCTCGCGATGATGTACCGCATGGCGCGCGGCGCGCGCATCTACGACGGCGCCGACGAGGTGCACAAGATGGTCGTGGCGCGGCGGATACTCAAGGCGTTCGAGAACGGGGGAACCTGGCGCTTCACGTGACGCTCGAGGGCGCGCGCGCGCGGCTCGAGCCGCTCGAGCCGCGCCACGAAGAGGCGCTGTGGGGGATTGCGCAGGATCCGCGCGTCTGGGCGCTGATGAAGGTGCGCGGCAACGAGAGCCGCGAGCTCTTCCGGCAGTGGTTCGAGTCGATCGAGCTCGGGTTCGCGCATTCTTTCGACGGCGAGCTCGTCGGGCACACGAGCTACCTCAACGTGAACGACGGCGACCGCGTGGTGGAGATCGGCAACACGTGGTTGACGCCGGCGGCGTGGGGGACGGGCGCGAACACGGAAGCGAAGTACCTGCTGATGCGGCATGCGTTCGAGGACGAGGGCTTCCTGCGCGTCGAGTTCAAGACCGATGCGACGAACGCGAGAGCGCGCGCCGCGCTGGCGGCGCTGCCCTCCGAGTTCGAGGGCGTCTTCCGCAAGCACATGCTCGTGCGCGGCGGCGAGCGGCGCGACTCCGCCTGGTACGCGGTCATCGACGACGACTGGCCGACGGTGAAAGCAAGCCTCGAGGCCCGCCTCTCCGCCGTGCAGAAGTCGTGACACCGACGGCGGGGTAGCTGTTACCGGTCTCGGCCACGCGGCACCACTGGGTCAAGGCCGGTAACAGTTACCGGCCTGAAAGTGTCACGACTCTCCGGCGGCGCCACGGATGATCTGCGTGCACCGCGACGACGCGAGCAGCTCGCCGTCTGCGTCGTAGAGCTCGGCCGCGCAGAATGCGACGCGGCGGCTCCGTTGCACGACGCGACCCTCTGCCCGCAGCACGCCGGGCCGCGCCGACCGCATGAACTCGCAGTGCAGGTCCGCCGTCAGGAAGCTCTCGTCGTCGCCGAGCACCGACCAGCACGCGCCGCCCATCGCCGTGTCGAGCAGCGTCGTCACCATCCCGCCGTGGACGATGAAGCCATCGCCGCCGTCGTGGAAGCAGTATTCCGGTGCAGCCTCCCACTCGATCACCGACCGACCGTCGCCTTGCTCGATACCGCGATACGAGAGCGTGCGCCAGATGTGCGGCGCCGCCGGTGCCTCGTCGCCCCAGGCGCGACGCGTCCTCGTCATCAGCGCGGCCCGGGAATCCCTGGAAAGCGAAACGGCAGCACGCGGTTCGGCTGAACGATCCACGCGCGCCCGGTTTCCGCGTCGTTCATCACCGTCAAGGCTGCCTCGGCGACGAACGACGGCTCCATCAGCGGCACGGGGAGGACGCCCCGGAGCTCGTCTTCGACGATCGGCGTGTCGGTGAAGCCCGGGCAGAGCGCGTTGATCCGAATGTCGTGCGTTCGCAGACCGTCGGCCGCACCGCGCACGAACCCGACCACCGCGTGCTTCGTCGCCGTGTACATCGGGTCGAACGGCATGCCGGTCAGCCCCGCGAGCGACGCGGTGCAGACGATCGAGCCGCCGTTCGGCATCAGCCGCCGCGCGCACTCGCGTGCGCCGTACACGACGCCAAGGAGGTTCGCGTCGACGATGCGCGCGATCTCGGCGTCCGGGAGCTCCGCGACGTCGGGATAGCCGATGCCGATCCCGGCGTTGAGGAACGCCGCGTCGAACGTCCCGTCGACTGCGCTCCACGCCTCGGTCGACCCGACATCGAACTCTGGTAGGTCGAGCGCGACCACGTCCCAGCCGTCGAGCGCCGCTGCGATGGCGCGGCCGATTCCGCCGCGTCCTCCCGTCACGAGCGCCCTCACGTCCCTGGCCGCCTTTCGCTCCCGCCCGGCGGAGCCGGGCTCCGCGAAAGGCTGACGACGCTGGCCGCGCGATCCTGCGCGCTCGGCGCTTGGTCGTACGTCATGTACTGCCCTTCGCGCCGAGCGCTTGGCTCACTTGCCAGCCTCGCCCCAGGAACGTGAGGCGAGCTCACGGGATGAGCACCACCTTGCCGACGCTGGTGCGCGACTCGACGAGCTCGTGTGCCCGGTCCACCTCGGCCAGCGGGAACTCGGCACCCACGACCGGCTTCAGCGCGCCCGTCTGCCAGAGCGCGAGCAGCTCACCGACCGCCTCGCCGACGACCTCGGGCTCATGGCGAAGCAGCCTCCCGAGATAGAAGCCCTGCACGCCGACGTTGCGTCCGACGAGCGCCGCCGGGCTGATCTCCGGCCACATCCCTCCGGCGAAGCCGATGGCGACAAGTGTGCCCAGCGGCTTGAGCAGGCCGAGCGCGCGCTCGAAGAGCTCGCCGCCGACGGGATCGAGGACGGCGTCGACGCGGAGGTCGTCCGGCAGCTCGTCGTATACGTATGCCTCGGCGGCGCCCAGGTCTCGGCACACGTCGAGCTTCTCGTGCGAGCCGACAGCCGCGACGACGCTCGCGCCGAGCGTGCGCGCGACCTGGATGGCGGCCGTGCCGACGCCGCCGGCGGCCGCCGTGACGAGCACGGTCGATCCCGGCCGCAGCCGCACCTGTCGCGTCAGTGGGATGTACGCGGTCAGGAACGTGAGCAGGAACGCCGCACCCTCGGCGAAGCTCGCATGGTCCGGCAGTGGCACGACCTGCGCACGGTCGACGGCGACGAGCTCGGCGTATCCGCCGCTCCCCGGCGTGATCGCCATCACGCGCGTCCCGTCCTCGAGCTCGCCCGCGATCTCGGAGCCGAGCACGACCGGGAGCTCCGGCATCTGCGGGTAACGGCCGCGCCGGATGAGCACGTCGGCGAAGTTGATTCCTGCTGCGCGCACTCGCACGACGATGCGTCCGTCCGCTGCGGGATCGGGGTGATCGGCGAGCTCGAACGGCCCGTCGACCTCGCGCAGCAGCGCTGCTCTCAACTCGTCGGCGCTGGTTCCTGCGCGAACTGCTCGCGCAGTGCGGTCTTGCGGAACTTGCCGACGCTCGTCTTCGGGATCTCCGAGATGAACTCGATCCGCTCCGGCAGCCACCACTTCGCGAACTGTGGTGCAAGAAACGCGCGCAGGTCGTCCGCGCTTGCCGATGCGCCTTCTTTCAGCACCACCGCGGCGAGCGGCCGCTCGGCCCACTTCTCGTCGGGGATGGCGATCACCGCGGCTTCCGCCACGGCGGGGTGCGCCATGATCGCGTTCTCGAGCTCGACGGACGAGATCCACTCGCCTCCCGACTTGATCACGTCCTTCGAGCGATCCTTGATCTGGATGTAGCCGCGCGGATGGATGGACGCGATGTCGCCGGTGCGGAACCAGCCGTCGTCCGTCCACCGGTCTGCTTGCTCGGGCGTCTCGAAGTAGCCGGCCGCCACCCAGGGGCCCCGCACCTCGAGCTCGCCCATCGACTCGCCGTCCCAGGCGATCTCCTCGTCACCCACGCGCACGCGGATCTCCACGAACGGCAGCGGCATGCCGGCCCAGGACTCGATGTCGAAGCGCGTCTCCTCGTCGACGTCCGCGAGGTCGTGCGGCAGCGTCGCGGTTGACGCGACCGGCGACGTCTCCGTCATGCCCCACCCCTGCACGATGCTGATGCCGTGCCGCTGCTGATACGCGGCGATCATCGCGCGCGGCACCGCAGAGCCGCCGACCAGCATTGCCTTCATAGGCGAGAGGTCCCAGCGTCCGGGGTTCGCGTCGAGTAGCTGCAGGATCCCCATCCAGATCGTCGGGACGCCTGCCGCCCATGCGACCTTCTCGTCTGCCATCAGGTCGAGCAGGCTCTCGGGATCGAGATGCGGACCTGGGTAGACGAGCTTCGAGCCCGTCATCGTCGCGACGTAGGGGTAGCCCCACGCGTTCGCATGGAACATCGGCACGACCGGGAGGATCGCGTCGTTCACCGAGATGCCGATGCCGAGCGGGCTGTTCGCCGCGACGCCGATGGAATGGAGCACCGTCGAACGGTGCGAGTAGCAGACGCCTTTCGGCAGACCCGTCGTGCCGCTCGTGTAACACATGGCGGCCGCCTCGTTCTCGTTCAGCTCCGGGTCGCGCCACTCGTCCGGCGATGCGGTCGCAAGCAGGTTCTCGTAGGAGTCCTCGACGACGAAGACGTGCTCGATCTTCGTCCGGTCGCGAAACTGGTCGAGTAGCGGCACGAGTGACCGGTCGACGATGACGGCGCGGTCGCCGCCGTGGTCGGCGATGTACGCGAGGTCGTTCGGGTGGAGGCGCAGGTTGAGCGTGTGGAGCACGAAGCCGCCGCACGGGATGCCGAAGTACGCCTCGTGGTGCTGGTGGTGGTTCCAGCACAGCGTCGCGACGCGGTCGCCGCGCTCGAGCCCGAGCTTCTGTAGCGCGACCGCGAGCTGTCGTGCCCGCGCCATCGTCTCGCGGTAGTTCGTCCGGTGCAGGCTCTTGTCAGGGAGCCGCGTGACGATCTCGCCGTTGCCGAACAACGTCTCGGACCGTCGCAGCAGATGCGGCAGCGTTAGCTGGAAGTCCATCATCAGGCCGTCCATCAGGCAGTCACGGCCACGCCGAGCAGCGCGTCGGCGATCTCGCCGCGGAGCTCGGCGGGACGGCGTCCGAAGCCCTCGAGCCAGAGCGCGCGCTTGTAGAAGCGGTGCAGCGGGTGCTCCCACGTGAAGCCGATCCCGCCGTGTACCTGGATCGACCGTTCGCACGCTTTCACCGCGGCCTCGGTTGCGAAGGCCTTCGCCGCCGCGGCGGCGAGCGGCGCCTGCTCGTCCTCCTCGGCGACACACCAGGCCGCCCAGTAGGCGAGCGAGCGCGCAAGCTCGACGTCCGCATACGTGTCGGCGAGTTGGTGCGACACCGCCTGGTAGACGCCGATCTTCTTGCCGAACTGCTCGCGCGTCTTCGCGTACTCGACTCCGAGCTCGAGCGCGCGCTGCGCGACGCCGACCGCCTCGGCCGCCATCGCCGTCCGTGCGCGCGGGACGTCGCGCGCACCCGGGAGCGGTGTTCCGTTCGTCCGTTCCAGCCGGCCGAGCGGGCGCGTCGGATCCACGGTCGGCAGCTCTTCGCCGCGCGCCGGCTGCGCGTTGCCGTCGGAATCGACCACCATGTCGACCGACCCGAGCCACGGAACGAGTCCGCGGTCCTCCGCCGACCATTTGGTCGTGCCTGCCGCTGCCGCCTCGCGATCCTCAGGGCCGAGCCAGGGGAGTGCGAACGCGACGGTGACGAGGAACGGCCCGGGGTAGAGCGCATAGCCGCTCTCCTCGAAGAGGATCGCCTCTTCGACGAAGCTCAGATCGGCGCCGCCGAGCCAGCCGAGCTCGGCGAGCTCCTGCCAGCGGTCGTCCTGGTTCTCCCAATCGCGGTCGAGCGGATAGTTCGCGGCGAGAAACCCACGTACCTCGCGCTGCAGCTGCCGCTGCTCGTCGGTGAAGGCGAAGTCCATTACCTGCTCCTCGGGAGGCCGAGCACGCGCTCGGCGACGATGTTGCGCAGCACTTCGGAGCTGCCCGCCTCGATCGTGTTCCCGCGACTGCGCAGCTGCTGGTAGTGCCACCACCCGTCATCGAGGATGCCCTCGGGGCCGAGCAGCTCGCGGCCGAGCTTCGTCAAGCGCTGGTTCTGCTCCGACCAGCGCAGCTTGATCGCCGATCCCTCCGGCCCGGGGACGCCGGTGCGCTGGTATGCCCCGAGCGAGCGGTAGTTCGTGTAGCGCAACGCCTGCATCTCGATCCACTCGGCGGCGATCCGCTCGCGCACGCCGGCGTCGCCGTTGGCGTGCTCGCGCGCGGTCTCGACCAGGCGGCCGACGCCGACGTCGAGAGCTGCCGTGAGTGCGAAGCCGAGCGTGCCGCGCTCGTGCAGCAGCGTCGTCATCGCCACCTGCCAGCCTTCGCCCTCGTCACCGAGGCGATCGGACACCGGCACCTCGACGTCGGTGAAGAAGATCTCGTTGAACTCCGCCTCGCCGGTGATCTGCCGCAGCGGGCGCACCTCGACGCCGGGCGAGTGCATGTCGACGACGAGATACGTGAGGCCCTTGTAGCGCGGCGCGTCGGGATCGCTGAGGGTGACGAGGATGCAGTAGTCGGCGATGTGCGCGAACGACGACCACACCTTCTGGCCGTTGATGACGTACACGTCGCCGCGGCGCTCGGCGCGCGTGCGCGCGGCGGCGAGGTCGGAGCCGGCGTCGGGCTCGGAGAAGCCCTGGCACCAGATCTCCTCGGCGGACAGGATCTTCGACAGGTGCGCCTGCTTCTGCTCGTCGCTGCCGTGCGCCATGATCGTCGGCCCGGCCATCCCGAGACCGATCACGCCGACGTGCGCCGGAGCCTGCGCGCGCGCCATCTCCTCGTAGAAGATCGCCTGGAAGCTGTAGGGCGAACCGGCGCCGCCGTACTCCGCCGGCCACGTCAACCCGGCATAGCCGGCCTCGTACAGCTTGCGGCTCCACGCGCGACCGAAATCGTCGCCGAAGCGTTGCTCGCCGCCCCGCCAGCCGCGCCGCTCCTCGGGCAGGTTCGCGTCCAGCCACGCGCGCAGCTCGGCCCGGAAGGCGCCCTCCTCCGCGGTGTCGCGCAGGTCCACGACGCCGAGCCTAGCTCGCCGCGGGAGCGGGCACCAAGTCAGGTGTCCGGACGATGTCGCGGCGGCGGGCCGGCAGGAGGCTGACGACGCCGACCGTGACCGCGACGCCGACCCACTGCGTCCACCGCAGCGAGCTGTTGAAGACGTACAGGCCGACGAGCGTGGCCGTCACCGGAAACGCAAGCTCGCCCAGGGCGGCGAGCAGCGCGGGCGTGCGCTGGAGCCCGTAGTAGTAGAGGCCGAGTGCGGCCAGGCCGGTCACGAGTGCGAGCACGGCGATGTAGAAGCTGTCGTGCGCGTCCGAGTAAGCGGCCGCTCCGACGATCGGAAGCGCGCATGCGCTCGCGACCAGCCCGAACGCAAAGCGGACGGTGGTGACGTGCTCGAACGCGAGCTTCCGGCCCAGGTAGCGGCCGAAGACGGTGCCGAGCCCCCACAGCGCGGCCGCGCCGAGCGTCTCCGCGATCGGCGTCATGCCGTGCACGTGCGGTGCGAGCGGGTGCGGGAGCGCGATCAGCCAGATTCCGGCGAGAGCCGGAACGAGGAACCACGCGAACTGCGGGCGCGGCTGCTCGCCGAGCACGAGCCAGGCTCCGACGACGGCGATGAGCGGCTGCGACTTCTGCAGCACGACGACGGTGATGAAGTCGCCGTGGAAGAGCGCCTCGGTGAAGAGGATGGTGGCGATCGCCGACGCGCCGGCGCCGACGAGGATGCCTGCGAGGATGTAGCGAGGGCCGGCACGCCACAGCGAGGCCAGCGCCGGCACGAGCAGCGTGATCGTGCAGGCGACGAGGACGACGTGCTCGCCGAAGACGATCGTCGTCGCGCTCGTCGTGTGCGCCAGCGGCTTGCGGATGAGGCCGTCGAGCCCCCACATCGTCGCGGCGATGCTGACGAGCACGATGCCCGGGACGTTGGCGAGGCGCTGCGTCATCGCTCGAAGCGTAGGAGATCGGCAACAGGCTGCCGAGCGCGCACGAGCCGTGCGACACCGCCGGCGACGAGCACCGCGGCCGGATTCGGGACGCCGTTGTACGTCGACGCCATCGCGAGCGTGTACGCGCCGGTTGCCGGCACCGCGAGCAGGTCCCCACGCCGCGGGTGCGGGAGGGCGATCGCATCGATAAGGACGTCCCCCGACTCGCAGTGCTTGCCGGCAATTCGGAAGACGCCGTCCGGGAGCTCGTCGGCGCGGTTGGCGAGCAGCGCTTCGTAGCGTGCGCCGTACAGCTGCGGACGCGGGTTGTCGGACATTCCCCCGTCGACCGCGACATACGACACCCCACCGGATTCCTTGACGACGCCGACGCGGTAGAGCGTCACCCCTGCGCGGCCGACGAGCGAGCGCCCCGGCTCGAGCACGACCTGGACGCCGGCGGGGAGCCGCGCAACGAGCGGCGGCACGAAGTCCGCGATCTCCGGGACATGCTCGGCGCGCGTGTACTTGATCCCGAGGCCGCCGCCGATGTCGAGAACCTGCGGCGTCCATCCGAGCTCGGCGTCGGCGCGCACGCAGAACGCAACCAGCCGGTCGACCGCGACGAGGCTCTCCTCGACGCGAGCGAGCTGGGAGCCGACGTGGAAGTGGATGCCGGCGACGTCCATGCCGAGCGCACGGGCCTCGGCGATCGCGGCGAGCGCCGCGTCCGGGGCGAGACCGAACTTCGACTCGTCGTGCGCCGTCTGGATCGACTGGTGCGTGACGGCTTCCACCCCAGGTGTCAGCCGCACGAGCACGCGGCCGACGCCGGCGGCCGCCGCGCGCGCCGGCTCGTCGGGCGCGTCGAGGACGACCGTCGCTCCCGCTTCTGCCGCCGCGCGGAGCTCGTCGTCCGACTTGTTGTTGCCGTGGAAGAGGATCCGGTTGCTGTCGAGCCCGGCTTCGCGGGCGAACGCGAGCTCTCCGAGGGTGGAGACGTCGGCGCCCACGCCCTCCTCCGCCAGGACGCGCAAGAGCGCGACGTTGGCGAAGGCCTTCGTCCCGTAGACGATCGAGGCGCCGGGCGCCGCCGCACGGTACGCACGCGCCTGCGCTCGGATGGTTTCCTCGCAGTAGACGACGAGCGGCGTCCCGTGCTCCTCCGCAAGTCGCGACGCGGCCATCCCGCCGATCGAGAGCTGCCCGTCGGCGATCTCGGCGGTGAGTGGGAGGAGGTCGAGCACGGAGGCAGTCTGCCCTGTGGAAGAACCGGCGCGAAAGCTGGACGCTCTCGTCACCATCGCGGCGTGCCGCCGCAATAGGATCGCGCTCAGGTCGGTGGGGGGAGGGAGTCGGGACCCGGCTTACACGCGCGTGTACCTGGAGAGTGCGCGAATCCGGCTTGGTTGCTACGATCGGCGCGGTGAAGAGGCAGCTCCTTCGCTAGCGCAGGAACGGACCGCGGCGACGCCGCGTCGAGTTCCCCGGCCTCTCTCGCGAGAGGCTTTTTCGTTTTCAGAGGACAGATGGACAGATACGAACCCGAGCAGATCGAGCCGAAATGGCAGCGCGTCTGGGCCGACGCGCGGGCGTTCAACGTCCCCAACCCCGAGCCCGGGGCCGAGGCTGAGGACGAGAAGCGCTGGTACCAGCTCGAGATGCTGCCGTACCCGTCCGCGAAGAGCCTGCACATGGGGCATGTCTTCAACTACACGATGGGCGACGTCGTCACGCACTACCACCGGCGCAACGGCGCGCGGGTGCTGCGACCGATGGGCTGGGACGCCTTCGGCCTGCCGGCGGAGAATGCGGCGATCCGCGAGGGCGGCCACCCGCGCGACATCACCGAAGCCAGCATCGTCCTGATCCGCGAGCAGATGCAGCGCCTCGGCTGGGCGATCGACTGGGACCGCGAGGTCTCGTCGCACGATCCCCGTTTCTACAAGTGGACGCAGTGGTTGTTCCTGCGCTTCTTCGAGCGCGACCTCGCGTACCGCCGCGCGGCGCCTGTCAACTGGTGCCCGAACGACCAGACGGTGGTCGCGAACGAGTACGTCGTCGACGGGCATTGCGAGCGCTGCGGCGCGCTCATCGAGCTTCGCAACATGACGCAGTGGTTCTTCAAGACCACCGCGTATGCCGACGAGCTGCGCGAGTACGAGCTGCCGCCGGGGGGCGAGTGGCCCGAGCGCACGAAGACGATCCAGCGCAACTGGATCGGCCGCAGCGAGGGCGCCGAAATCCTCTTCCGTGTCGACGAGCTCGACCGCGACATCCCGGTGTTCACCACGCGGCCGGACACGTTGTTCGGTGCGACGTTCTTCGTGCTGGCGCCCGAGCACCCGTTCGTCGAGGCGTACGCGAGCGAGGAGGCCAAGGAGTACGCGAAGCACGCGGGCGCGCGGCGGGCCGAAGACCGCGCGGCCGAGGAGGAGAAGACGGGCGTCTTCACCGGGCACTACACAACGAACCCTGTGAACGGCGAGAAGCTTCCGATCTGGGTCGCCGACTACGTATTGATGGACTACGGCACGGGCGCGATCATGGCCGTGCCGGCGCACGACGAGCGCGACGGCGAGTTCGCGCGGACGTTCGACCTGCCGGTCCGCACCGTCATCGACGAGGACGGCGTGCTCGTCGACTCGGGCGAGTTCACCGGGACGCCGGCGAACGAGGCGAAGACGGCGATCGTCGATTGGCTGCACCGGCAGGGCCGCGGCGCGCAGGCCGTCTCGTTCCGGTTGCGCGACTGGAGCTTCTCGCGGCAGCGCTACTGGGGCGCTCCGATCCCAATCATCTATTGCGACGCCTGCGGTGTCGTGCCCGTCCCCGACGAGGATCTGCCCGTGCTGCTCCCCGACGTGGACGACTACCTGCCCAAGGGCAAGGCGCCGCTCGCCTCGAACGAGGAGTGGCTGCACGTCGACTGCCCAAAGTGCGGAGGGCCGGCGACGCGCGAGGCCGACACGATGGACACCTTCGTCGATTCGTCGTGGTACTTCATCCGCTACGTCGACCCGACGAACAACGAGGCGCCGTTCGGCCGCGACGTTGTCGATTACTGGATGCCGGTGTCGCAGTACATCGGCGGCATCGACCACGCGACCGGCCATCTCCTGTACTCGCGCTTCTTCGTGAAAGCGCTGAACGACATGGGGATGCTCGGGTTTCGCGAGCCGTTCGCGCGCCTCTACCACCAGGGGTGGATCACGATGGGCGGGACGAAGATGTCGAAGACGAAGGGCAATCTCGTCGGCCCGGACGAGCTCGTCGAGGAGTACGGCGCGGACGCCGTCCGCCTCTACATCATGTTCATGGGTCCGGGCGACCAGGACAAGGAGTGGTCCGATTCCGGCATCGAGGGCACCGTGCGCTTCCTGCGCCGGCTGTGGCGCCTCGTGCACGAGGTCGCGGAGCAAGCGCCGGCCGACGGTGAGCCCGGGCCGCTCACGCGCAAGACGCACCAGACGATCGCGCGCGTCAGCGACGACATCGCGCGCCGGTTCCAGTTCCACACGCCGATCTCCGCGTTGATGGAGCTCGTGCATGCGCTCGCCGAGGATCCGGCGGCTCCCGATGCGCGCTTCGCCGCCGAGACGGCCGTCTCGCTCATCCAGCCATATGCGCCGCACATCGCGGAGGAGCTGTGGCAGGCGTTGGGGCACGAGCGCCTGTGGGAGCAGCCGTGGCCGGTCGCCGACGCCTCAGCGCTCGAGGAGGAGACGTTCGAGCTCGTCGTGCAGGTGAACGGCAAGGTGCGCGACCGGTTCGAGGTCGGCGTCGACCTGTCCGAGGAGGAGCTCGTCGCGCTCGCGCTCGCGTCGGAACGCGTGCAGGCGCACCTCAATGGCGCGCAGGTCCGGAAGACGATCGTCGTGCCGCGCAAGCTCGTGAACATCGTCGTCGGCTGACCATGTTCACGGTCGAGGATCGCCGGCGTGCGCATGAGCGCGTGCTCGCGCTCGCCGAGGATGATTCGCGCGTCGTCGCGGGTGCGGTTGTCGGCTCGCTCGCGCTCGCGGACGGCGACCCGTGGTCGGACCTCGACCTGACGTTCGCGGTCGCCGACGATGTGGCCGTCGACGACGTACTCGCGGACTGGACGCGCACAATCGAGACCGAGCTCGGCGGCGTCCGGCTCTTCGATCTGCCGGTCGGGCCGAGTATCTATCGCGTGTTCCTCCTGCCTGGATGCCTCCAATTCGACTTGTCGTTCACGCCCGCGTCCGAGTTCGGCGCGACGAGCCCGAGGTTCCGGCTCCTCTTCGGATCCGCCGTCGAGCGGCAGCCGCCGCCGCAGCCGGATCCGGAGGAGCTTTTCGGGTACGCCGTCCACCACGCGCTGCGCGCGCGCTTCTCGATCGAGCGCGGACGCTTGTGGCTTGCGGAGTACTGGACCACCAACGTTCGCAACTACGCGCTCAGTCTCGCGTGCGTCGAGCAGGGGCTTCCGGCGCTCTACGGCCGCGGCTTCGACGAGCTGCCTGCCGGCGTTCTCAGCCGTTTCGACGGTGCCCTCGTGCGCTCGCTCGAACGCGCCGAGCTGCTGCGTGCGCTGCGTGTCGCGATCGATGGACTGCTCCACGTCGCCGGCGGACGCGGGGACGCGGTCGCGCCGCAGCTGCGCGAGCTCGTGGAAGACGACACCCTGTCGTAACCCTTCCGCCGCGACGATCGCGGCATGCAGCATCGACACCTCCTCGTCGCGGGACTGGCGGTCGCCGTCGCGGTCGTGCTCGGCGTGAACGTGTTGCACCGCGGGCACGCGCATGCAGCGATTCCTGTACTGCGAACCGCGACGCACGCACGCGCGCCGGCAGCCGCGCAGCTCGTCGTCGACGTCGCCGGCGCCGTCCGGCGGCCGGGCCTCTACCACCTCGCCGCCGGAACGAGGATCGCGGACGCGGTCGCGGCCGCCGGCGGCGCAACCGGGAAGGCCGACGTCACGCTCGTGAACCTCGCCGCGCCGCTCGCGGACGGCGAGCAGGTGCTCGTCCCCGCGCGCGGGGACGCAGGGGGCGCAACCGGCGGCGCGCCCTCGTCGACCGCGCCGCTCGACCTGAACACCGCGAGCGCGGACCAGCTCGACGCCCTCCCCGGCGTCGGGCCTGCCACGGCGCAGAAGATCATCGACTACCGGCAGGCGCATGGGCCGTTCCGGAGCATCGACGAGCTCGAGGGCGTCCCGGGGATCGGGCCGTCCAAGCTCGCGCAGCTCAAGGGCCTCGTGATCCCCTGATCCGGCCGACGGCCCACGTGGCCGCTGTCTGTGCCGGTCTCGCCGCGGCGAACGTCGCGCGTTTCTCGCCGGTGCCGGCCGTGGCCGCGCTCGCATGCGCCCGCGCGCCGTGCGCGCTCGCCGCCGCCGGCTGGTGGTGGGGAAGCAGGCGCCTGCACGCGCTCGATCGCAGCGTTCTCCTCCCGCGCGTGGGAACGGCGGAACGCGCGCTCGTCGAGACCGAGGAACCGCCGCGCGTCGGACGCTTCAGCGTGCGCGTTCGCGTGCTCGTGCTGCGGTGGGGCGACGCACGTCCGCACGAGCCGGTGCTGCTCGCGCTCCCCGCCGGGCGCGCGCCGCCGCAGGGCGCGTTGCTGTCGGTGGTGGGGATCCTGAAGCTGCCGCGCGGACCGTCGCACGGCTTCGACGAGGCAACGTGGCTGCGCCGGCAGGGCGTGCACGTCGTCCTGCGCGTGAAGGAGTGGCGCGTCGTCGGCCGCCGTGGCGGGATCGGCGGTGTCGGGGACCGGTTGCAGCGCTGGCTCGCGGCCGACTCCGCCTTTCGCCTGCAAGGGGAGCGCCGTGCGGTCATCGAGGCGGTCGTGCTCGGGCAGGCGCAAGGTCTCGGCGACACGCTGCTCGCGCGTTTCCGCGCCTCCGGCCTCTATCACTGTCTAGCGGTCGACGGCCTCAAGGTCGCAACTGTCGCCGGCGGCGCGCTCGCGCTTGTGCGGCTGTTCGGCATCGGCCGCATCGCCGCCGAGCTCGCGGCGCTCGCCGCCGTTGGCGCGTACACGCTCGCGGTCGGATTCCATCCCGCCGTGGTGCGCGCGGCCGTCGCGGCGGCGCTCGGCTCGCTCGCGTGGCTCTCCGCCCGCGAGCGCGACCGCTGGCATGCGCTACTCGTCGGTGCACTCGTCCTCCTCGCGTGGAACCCGATGTTCGTCCTCGACGCCGGGTTCCAGCTCTCGTTCGCGGCCGTCGCCGCGATCTTCGTCGTCACGCCGCGCGTCGTGCACTGGCTCGAGGGCTATCCCGTTCCGCGCCGACTCGCGCAGCTGATCGGCGTGTCGACGGCGTGCGGTCTCGCCACTGCACCGGTGACGTGGCTGCAGTTCCACCAGATCTCCGTGGTGACCGTCCCCGCGAACGTCGTCGCCGTTCCGGTCGTGGCGGAGATGCTCGTCCTCGCCCTCGCGACCGCAGTGATCGCGCCCGTCGCGCCGCCGCTCGCAGCCGCGCTCGCGCAGGTGAACGGCTGGGGCGCGTGGTTCGTCGCCGGATGCGCGCGTGGCTTCGGCGGCCTGCCGGGTGCGCAGGCGACGTCTCCGGCCGCAGTCGCCGTGCTCGCCTCAGGGCTGCTCCTGGCCGGCGCGTATTGTTGGCGCCGTGGCAGCAACGGAGCTCAAACCGGTCTATCTGCTCTCCGGAAGCGACCGGCCGAAGATCGCGCGCGCGCTGCGCCGCCTACGTGACCGCGTCGGCGACGACGCCACCGAGCAGCTGAGCGCACGCGAGTCGAGCGGCGTTGACGCCGCGGCGACGTGCAACGCGATGGGGCTCTTCGTCGGCAACGGCCGGCTCGTCATCGTCGACGAAGTCGAGCGCTGGAAGGCGGACGACGTCAAGGCGGTCGCCGAATACCTCTCGTCGCCGGCTCCGGCGACGGTGCTCGCGCTCGTCGCGGGCGAGCTGAAAGCGGACTCGGCGCTCGCGAAGGCCGTGAAGAAGGCCGGGGAGCTGCTCACCTACGAGGTGCAGAAGCGGCGCGTGCCCGAGTGGGTGGGCGAGCAGTTCGCACGGCTCGGCGCGAAGGCCGACCGCGACGCGTGCCGCGCTCTCGTCGAAGTCGTCGGCGACGACCTGGACGATCTGTCGAGCGAGATCGACAAGCTCGTCACCTGGGCGGGGGGCGACACGATCACCATCGGCGCCGTCGAGCAGCTCGCCGTCGGACGCGCGGAGACGCCGATCTTCTCCGTCACGGACGCGTGGGGGAGGCGCGACGTCGGCGGCGTGCTCGCGACAACCGAGTCGTTGCTCGAGCGCACGCACCGCACACGTTCGGGTGAGCTCCTGCGCATCGTCGCGTCACTCGTCGGCCACGTCGGACGCGTGCGCAAGATCCAGCGACTCGCCGACCAGGGCGTCCGCGCGCGCGACGCGGCGGGAACGCTGAAGATGCACCCCTTCGTCGCCGAGAAGGCGTTCGCGCAGGCGGCGAACTTCTCCGCCGAGGAGCTCTCGGCCGCCGTGGTCAGGCTCGCGGAGGTGGACGCAGCGGTGAAGGGCGGCTCGAGGATGCCCGCCGAGCTGGAGCTCGACCGCGCCCTCGTCGACGTGACGCGGCGCGCGAGTTAGGACTTCTTGCCGGCGAGGAGCCGGGCGGCCTGCGCCTTGCGGCGGGACGCGGTGTTGCGGTGGAGCCCGCCGTGCGCGGCAGCCTTGTCCAGCCAGCTGACGAGCTCGCGGTGACGCTCGCCGACGGCGGTCGCATCGCCGCCGTCCGCGGCTTCCTTCAGACGCCGCATGAGCGTCTTCGCCGTCGACTTCCAGCGCAGGTTCTCCAAGCGCTGGCGTGACGCCTGGCCGACCCGCTTTTTCTGTTGCTTGATGTTGGGCATTGGCGTGAAAAGGCCCGCAATCGCGGGCCGCAGGATGGTAGCAAGAGGCCGGAACGACTGGGGCGCTCCCTATGCTCATGCCGTGAGCGACGCCGACCGCGAGCGCGATCTCCGCCGGCTGGAGCGCGACCGCCGCCGACGCGAGGAGGGCCGGGCCGCCTATTTCGACCGTTCCGAGTCGCTCGACCGGTGGCCGCTGCTCGCGGACGTGTCGGAGCAGCCGACCATCGTGGTGCGGGCGCCGCCGCCGCGGCGGGAGGGCGAGGAGCCGCGCCGGCTCGCGGTCTCCGGCGCCATCTTCGCGATCGCGACCGGGCTTTCGCGCGTCTTTGGCCTCGTCCGAGAGGTGATCGCCGCGTACTACTTTGGCGCCGCGGGGAAGATCAACGCCTTCACGGTCGCCTTCCAGGTGCCGAACCTCGTTCGCGCGCTCGTCGCGGACGCGGCGCTCTCGTCCGCGTTCGTCCCCGTCTTCAGCGAGCTGCTCGAGAAGGGCGAGCGCAAGCGCGCATGGCGCGTCGCGTCGACGCTCTTCTGGCTCATGCTGCTCGGGCTCACCGCCCTCACGGCGATCTTCGTGCTCGTCGCGCCGTGGATCATCGGCATCTTCGGCAACCCCGGTCACGATCGCGCGCTCGCGGTCGGCCTCTCGCGTGTGCTCTTCCCGATCGTCGCGCTGCTCGGCGTCTCCGGGATCGTCGTCGGGATCCTCAACAGCTATGACCACTTCACCGTGCCGGCCATCTCGCCGGTCTTCTGGAACCTCGCGATCATCGCGGGCCTCGCCATCGGCGTGCCGCAGGCGCACTCGACCAATACGAAGCTCTACATCTACGCGGTCTCGATTCTCGTCGCGACGGTGATCCAGGTGTTTCTGCCGATGCCGTGGCTGCGCGGCCGAGACGGCCATCTGCAGCTCGTGCTCGACTGGCGTGATCCCGCGGTCAAGCGCGTCTTCGTACTCATGGTGCCGGTGACACTCGGCCTCGGTCTCATCAACGTGAACGCCGTCATCGACACGTTCTTTGCCTCGCGTTTCCTCAACCCCAATCTCGCACCGAACGCGATCCAGAAGGCGTTCCTCATCTACATGCTCCCGCAGGGGATGTTCTCCGTCGCGATCGCGACGGTCCTGTTCCCGACGCTGTCGCGCTTCGCGACGCGCGGCGACATGGACGGGTTTCGCAAGACGGTGAGCACCGGCTTGCGCCAGATCGCGTTCCTTCTCATTCCCGCTGCCACCGTGAGCGCCGTGCTCGCCGAGCCGATCGTCCGGATCCTCTTCCAGCGCGGCCACTTTTACGCGGCGCAGACGCCGGTCGTCGCCGGCGCGCTCGCCGCGTTCAGCGCCGGCCTCGTCTTCAACGGCGCGATGCTCATGCTCAATCGCGCGTTCTTCAGTCTCCAGTCCAACTGGGTGCCGACGGTGATCGCGCTCGGCAACCTGTTCCTCAATGCGGTCCTCGACTTCGCGTTCTACCGCCTCGGCGTGTGGGGTATCCCGCTTGGCACGGCCGTGTGCAACATCGCCGGCACGTGGGCGCTGCTCGTCCTGCTGCGGCGGCGGCTCGGGCCGGTCGGGGGCGCGATGGGGAGGACCGTCATACGTGTCGTCGCCGTGTCCGCTGTCGTCGCCGGTGTCTCGTACGCGATCTGGAAGCCGCTCGACTCGGCGCTCGGTCACTCCTTCGGCGCGCAGGTGGTGTCGCTCGGCGTTGCGCTCGCCGCCGCCGGCGTCACGTTCCTCATCGGCTGTCGGGCGCTCCACGTCCGTGAGCTGGACACGCTGCTCTCGCTTCGGTCGCGTTTGCGACGCGCGTGATCGAGTTCCGTCCGTTCGACGAGAGCGACCTACCGCTCCTGCGCACGTGGCTCGAGCGCGAGCATGTGCGTCTCTGGTGGCGTGAGCCGATCGAGTACGAGCTCGCGCACGATCGGGCCGGACGCTGGATCATCGTCGTCGACGGACGGCGCGCGGGGATGATCCAGTCGTACGACGAAGAGGTCGACCTGCTCATCGGCGAGGAGGACTTGATCGGTCACGGCCTCGGCCCCCAGGTGCTCTCCAAGTTCGCGCACGAGGTGGTCTTCGCGCGTCCGGGCGTGACGGCCGTCGTCGCCACGGTCGAAGAAGGCAACCGGCGCTCCTGGCGGGCCTTCGAGAAGGCCGGCTTCCGTCACGTCCGCGATGTCGAGGAAGGCGGGCTCTCGCACCGGCTGATGCGGCTCGACCGCAGTTAGCCTGTCGGCATGGAGATCTTCAACCTCTTCGGCGGCTCGACCGACGACCACTCGACCGAGAAGACGCCGGACGGCTTTCGCTGCAGCGCCGTCTCGATCGGCAAGCGGATCGGCGCCTCGCGCATGGGCATGACCGTGTACGAGTTGCCGCCGGGGCAGGCGATCTGCCCGTACCACTTCGAATGGACCGACGAGGAGTGGCTCTTCGTCCTCGCGGGGACGCCGACGCTGCGGACGCCCGAGGGCGAGCGGACGCTCGAGCCCGGCGACACAGTCTGCTTCCCTGCCGGCCCAGACGGCGCCCACCTCGTCCGTGCGAGCGACGCGCCTGCGCGCGTGGCGATCATCTCCACGAAGAACGAGTTCGGCATCGCCGAGTACCCGGACAGCGACAAGGTCGGCGTCTGGGCGGGCGACAAGCACTACATGCTCCGCCGCTCCGACCACCTCGACTACTGGGACGGGGAGAAGTAGAGGTGGAGCAGGGAAAGATCCGCAACTTCTCGATCATCGCGCACATCGACCACGGCAAGTCGACGCTCGCCGACCGCATCCTCGAGCTGACCGACGCCGTCTCCGCGCGCGACATGCGCGCGCAGGTGCTCGACACGATGGACCTCGAGCGCGAGCGTGGGATCACGATCAAGGCGCAGGCGGTGCGAGTGACGTGGAAGGGGCACGAGCTCAACCTCATCGACACGCCCGGTCACGTGGACTTCACGTACGAAGTGTCTCGGTCGCTGCAGGCGTGCGAGGGCGCGATCCTCGTCGTCGACGCAGCGCAGGGGATCGAGGCGCAGACGCTCGCGAACGCGTACCTCGCGATCGACAACGGCCTCGAGATCGTCCCGGTCGTGAACAAGATCGACCTGCCGCAGGCCGATCCCGACGGCACCGCCGTCGAGGTGGCCGAGCTGCTCGGCGACGATCCCACGCACGTCGTGCGCATCTCGGCGAAGACGGGGATGAACGTCGGCGACGTCCTCGACGCCATCATCGAGCGCGTTCCCGCGCCGGTGGGCGAGCCGGACGCACCGTCGCGCGCGCTCGTCTTCGACTCCTCGTACGACCAGTACCGCGGCGTCGTCGCGTTCGTGCGTGTCGTCGACGGCTCCTTCTCGGAGCGCGAGGCATTGCAGACCATGGCCACGGGCACGCGCTTCGACGCGGAGGAGCTCGGCTTCTTCTCGCCGACGATGACACCGGTCCCATCCCTCTCCGCCGGTGAAGTGGGCTACGTCATCACCGGCCTGAAGGACGTCTCGCGCCTGCGCGTAGGGGACACGCTCACATCGGTCGCGCGCCGCGCGAAGGAAGCGCTGCCGGGCTACAAGGACGTGAAGCCGATGGTGTTCGCCGGTCTCTTCCCGACCGACTCGGACGCCTACCCGGAGCTACGCGATGCCCTCGAGCGGCTGAAGCTCAACGACGCCGCGCTCTTCTACGAGCCCGAGACCTCGCAGGCGCTCGGCTTCGGCTTCCGCTGCGGATTCCTCGGACTGCTCCACATGGAGATCGTGCGCGAGCGGCTCGAGCGCGAGTTCGACCTCGACCTGCTCGTCACCGCGCCGAACGTCGCCTATCGCGTCCAGGAGACGAACACCGCCGAATGGCGCGAGGTGCACAACCCGGCCGAGTTCCCGCGCGAGGTCGAGGAGGTCGAGGAGCCCTACGTGAAGGCGTCGATCATCGTCCCGAAGGAATACGTCGGCACGGTGATGGAGCTGAACAACGATCGCCGCGGCACGTTCGACCAACTCGAGTACCTCTCGCCCGAGCGCGTGCACCTGACGTACGAGCTGCCGCTCGGCGAGATCGTGCTCGACTACTACGACCAGCTGAAGTCCCGCACGCGCGGCTACGCGTCGTTCGACTACGACCTCATCGGCTTCAAGCCGGGTGAGCTCGTGCGCGTGGACGTCCTCGTCGGCGGCGAGCCGGTCGATGCGCTCTCGCTCATCATCCATCGCGACTTCGCGTACGACCGCGGCCGGCTGCTCGTCGACAAGCTGCGCGAGGAGATCCCGCGGCAGATGTTCGACGTCCCCATCCAGGCGGCGATCGGCGCGCGCGTGATCGCGCGCGAGACGGTGAAGGCGCGTCGCAAGGACGTGCTGGCGAAGTGCTACGGCGGCGACATCTCGCGCAAGCGCAAGCTGCTCGAGAAGCAGAAGGCGGGCAAAAAGCGCATGAAGCAGGTCGGCGCCGTCGAGGTGCCGCAGGAGGCGTTCCTCGCCGTGCTCAGCATCGGCCAGGGGAGCAAGCAGTCGTGAGCCTCGAGATGCGCGAGAGCTGCGAGCGCTGCGGCGCGGGACTTGCACCGGACGGCGACGCCGTCATCTGCTCGCATGAGTGCACGTTCTGCGCCGCGTGCGGCGCCGAGATGGACCACCTGTGCCCGAACTGCGGCGGCGAGCTGGTGGCGAGGCCGAAGCGAGCCCAGGCATGACGGGTGTCCGGCACCTGTACGTGCACCTCCCGTTCTGCGCGCACCGGTGCGGCTACTGCGACTTCGTCACGGCAGTCGGCCGTCGCGACCAGCACGGCGCGTACGTCGACGCCCTCCTGCGGGAGCTCGCGCAGGAGCGCCACGTCCTGGCCAACGAGGTCGAGACCGTCTTCCTCGGCGGCGGGACGCCGACCTTTACGGCACTTCCGGAGCTCGTGCGCCTGCTCGAGGCGCTGCCCGCAGCCGCGGAGGTAACCGTCGAGGCGAACCCGGAGACGGTGACGCCGGACCTCGCCGATGCGCTGCACGCCGCCGGCGTGACGCGCGTCTCGCTCGGTGCCCAGTCCTTCCAGCCGCAGCTGCTGAACGTGCTAGAGCGCGGCGCGCAACCGGACGACGTACGCCGCGCATTCGCGCAATTGCGCGAGGCCGGCTTCGACAATCTCTCGCTGGACCTCATCTACGGCATTCCCGGCCAGACCGTCGCGGACCTCGCGGCCGACCTCGCCGGCGCGCTGGCGCTCGAGCCCGAGCACCTCTCCTGCTACGAGCTGGAGGCGAAGCCGGGCACGAGGTTCACGCACGCGTGGGGTGACGAGCTCGCGCGGCAGGCCGAGGCGATGGAGGACTACTTCGAGCGCGTCGTCGCGACGCTTACCGGTGCGGGCTACCGCTGGTACGAGACTGCGAACTTCTGTCGCGGCGACCGGCGTGCGCTGCACAACCTCGGCTACTGGCTCGGGCGCGACTACCTCGGTATCGGCATGGGTGCGGTCTCGACGATCGCCGGCGAGCGCCGCCGCAACACGCCGAAGCTCGCGCGCTATCTCGCGGGCGACTACGAGCGCGAGCTCGAGACGATCGACGACGACGTGCGCGCCCGTGAGCGGCTGATGCTCGGCCTCCGTCTCGACGACCCGCTCTCGCTCACCGGCCTCGAGCACGCACTCGACCCCGCCGGGCTCGCCCGCGTCGAGCAGCTCGGCCTCGCCGAGCGCGGCGACGGCACGCTCATGCTCACGGAGCGCGGGCGCTTCCTCGGCGGCGGGGTCACCACCGAGTTGCTCGCCCGCTAAGGCGGCGCTCGCGACGCCGACCAAAAGAGGTCGCGGCGGCCCCGCCCGGCGCGACCGCTAAAATTCCTGCAAATGCAGCTAACTGAACGGCAAAAAGAAATCCTTCGACGCGTCGTCGAGGAGTACGTCGCGACGAGCGAGCCCGTGGGCTCGAAGACGCTCGTCGACCGCGCTGGTCTTCCCATCGCGCCGTCGACGGCGCGTGCCGAGCTTGCCGAGCTCGAGTCGCTCGGGCTGCTGACGCATCCGCACACCTCCGCCGGCCGCGTGCCGACCGAGGCCGGCTATCGCTATTACGCCGACGAGGTGCTCGGCCGGATGGCGCCGCAGCCGGCAGAGTTCCCGCTCGACCTGCACACCACCCGGACCGAGGTGGAGTCTGCGCTGCAGGCGACGACGGAGATGCTCTCGCAGGTGACGCGGCTCCTCGCACTCGTGTCCGCGCCGCCGCTCGAGGCGACGACGATCGTCCGCGTCGAGGTCCTGCTGCTGCAACCGGAGCTCGTGATGGTGGTCGTCATCACGTCCGCCGGCGGAGTCACGAAGCGGCTCTTCCATTTCGACGAGGCGGTCGATCCCGGACTCGCGCAGTGGGGAAACGAGTACCTGAACGAGACGGTCTCGGGCCTTCAGCTCGGGACGACGTTGCTGCGCCGCCGCTTCGACGATCCCGGGCTGAGTGTGCGCGAGCGCGCATTCCTCACCGCATTACGGCCGGCGTTCACCGAGCTCGTGTCGGCCGCGCAAAGGCTCTACGTCGGCGGCGCAGCCGACCTGCTCGGCGACGTTCGCAGCGACGAGCTGGAGGCATACCGCAGCCTCTTCGAGCTCGTGGAGAAGCGCGCTGCGCTCCTCGACGTGCTCGGCGACGCGAGCCTCGACGCGCGCGGGCCTTTCGTCCGCGTCGGCCGCGAGCTCGCGCATCCGGGCCTGCAGGAGATCGCGCTCGTTGGCGCCGCCTACGGCGTCATGCATCGCGTCCTCGGCGCGGTCAGCCTGATCGGCCCCGTGCGCATGGACTACGAGAAGGCAGTCGGGGCCGTCCGCTCCGCCGCCACCGAGCTCTCCCGCTTCGCCGAGTCGGTCTACACCGACCGCTAACCTCGTCTGATGGCCACGACGGAGCGCGACTACTACGAGCTCCTCGGCATCTCGCGCGGCGCGGACGAGGGGGACATCAAGAAGGCGTTTCGCCGGCTCGCTCGCGAGCTGCACCCGGACGTCTCCGCCGCGCCCGACGCGGAGGAGCGCTTCCGCGAGGTCGTCGAGGCCTACGAGGTGCTCTCGAAGACGGAGACACGCGAGCTGTACGACCGGTACGGCCACGCAGGGCTGCGCAGCGGCGGCTTTCAGCCGGGCCACTTCGACTTCGGCAGCCTCTCCGACCTCTTCGCCGCGTTCTTCGGCGACGATCTCGTCGGAGCGCGCGCCCGGTCGCGCGGCCCCGATCTCGCAGCCGAGGTCGAGATCGAGCTCGTCGAAGCCGCGCGCGGCACGACACGCAAGGTGCCGTTCCGCGTTGCCGTGACGTGCACGCACTGTGGCGGCGACGGCGCCGAGCCGGGAAGCGAGATCACGACGTGCCCGACCTGCGGCGGCGCGGGACGCCTGCAGCAGATCTCGCGCAGCGTCTTCGGCGAGTTCGTGCGCACGCAGGCCTGCCCGAGGTGCGGCGGCTCCGGCCGGAAGATCGAGACGCCGTGCACCGTGTGCGAAGGAGCCGGCCGCGTCGTCGAGGAACGGCTCCTCGATGTCGAGATCCCGCCGGGCATCCACGACGGCCAGCAGATCCGGCTCGGCGGCGAAGGGCACGCCGGCACGCTCGGCGCACAGGCCGGTGACGCCTACGTGCGCGTCCGCGTGCGCCCCGACCAGCGCTTCGTGCGCGAGGGCAACGACATCTTCTCCACCGTCGACCTGACGATGACCCAGGCTGCGCTCGGCGCGACGGTCGCTGTTCCGACACTCGAGGGCGGTGAAGAGATCGAGTTCGAGGCCGGGACGCAGCCCGGCACCGTCCGTGTGCTGCGCGGCAAGGGGATGCCGGTGCTGCAGGGCTTCGGCCGCGGGGACCAGCGCGTCTTCGTGAACGTCGTCGTACCGCGGCATCTGAGTGACGAGCAGCGCCTGCTGCTCCACGACTTCGACGCGCACGCCGACGAGCGGACGTACAAGCCCGACGAGGGTTTCTTCGACAAGCTCAAGAGCGCCTTCCGCTGAAGCGCTACGTGATCGTCGGCGGCGAGCCGGAGCTCGCACTGCTGCTGCATCTGTTTCCCGAAGGTGTCGAAGAGCTCGACGGCGCGTTCGCCGTCTACGCGGAGGAGCCGCCCATCGGCTTCGACATGATCGAGGCCGAGGACGTGCGCGAGGGGTGGGAGGACGCGTGGAAGGACTTCCACCACGGAGTCGCCATCGGGCGCCTCTGGGTTGGGCCGCCCTGGGAGCCGCCACCTGCGGGACTGGTGCCGGTCGTGATCGATCCCGGCCGCGCGTTCGGCACCGGCGCGCATCCGACCACGCGGCTCTGCCTCGAGCTCCTGCAGGAGGCCGAGCCGACGAGCCTGGTCGACGTCGGCTCCGGCTCGGGCGTCCTCTCCATCGCGGCCGCGAAGCTGGGCTTCGCGCCCGTCGGCGCGTTCGACCTCGACGACGTCGCAGCGGAGACGACCGCCGCGAACGCGGCGGGGAACGGCGCCGGCGTCGACGTCCTCGACGAGCTGCGACCGGCGGCGCTCGCGGTGATGAACATCGCGCTCGACGTGGTCGAGGGCCTGCTGCCCAAGCTGCAGGTCGAGCGGGCGATCGTCTCCGGCTATCTCGAGCGGGACGACCCGCGCGCAGCCGGGTGGCAACGCCTCGACAGGCGTGTGCTGGACGGCTGGGCGGCTGACGTGCTCGAATTCCGTTCGTGACGACGTTCTCCGTCCAGTTCCTGGGTTGCAAGGTCTCGCACGTCGACGCGCATGAGGTGCGCGAGGCGCTCCTCGCCGGCGGTCACGCCGAGTGCGACGACTCCGAGGTCGCCGTCGTCAACACGTGCTGCGTCACGAACGAAGCGGTGGCGAAGTCGCGCAAGGCCGCCGCACGCGCCGCCCGGACGCATCGGCGCGTGTACGTGACCGGCTGCGGCGCCAACCTCGCCGGGCACGCGTTCGCCGGCCTGCCTTCCAACGTAGTCGTCGTCGCACGGCGGAGTGAGGAGACACCCGCGTTCGTCGCAGGCGACGTTGGCGCGATCGGCTGCGTGCAGGCCGATGCGCGACTCGACCGCGTGCGCGCGTTCGTCAAGGTGCAGGACGGCTGCAGCTTCTCGTGCAACTTCTGCGTCATTCCCCTCGTGCGCGGCGCCTCGCGCAGCCGGGGCGCTCCTGCGGTGCTCGCCGAGATCGCGCGCCGCGTCGAGCAGGGACACCGCGAGGTCGTGCTCACCGGCATCAATCTCGGCTGCTATCGAGACCGCGAAGCGGGCTACGACCTGCCGCGGCTCGTCCGCGCAGTGGGCGCGACGCCCGGCCTCGAGCGCCTGCGCCTGTCGTCGATCGAGATCAATCACGTCAACGAGGCGCTCGTCGCCGCGTTGCGTGAGACGCCGAACGTGAGTCGACACCTGCACGTGCCGCTCCAGTCCGGCGACGACGGCGTGCTGCGCGCGATGGGGCGGCGCTACTCCGCGCAGACGTTCCTGCGCCTGCTCGCGCCGCTGCAGGACGAGTTCAACCTGACGAGCGACGTCATTGTCGGCTTCCCGGCCGAGGACGAGCCCGCGTTCGCGAACACGCTCCGCGTCGCCCGCGACGCGGGCCTGACGAAGCTGCACGTCTTTCCGTACTCGCCTCGACCGGGAACGGTCACCGAGCACGACGACCCGGTCGCGCCCGCGGTGAAGCGGGAGCGGAGCGCGCGCCTGCGCGAGCTTTCCGACGACGCATCCCGCGCCCGCTGGCAGACGAAGATCGGCCGCGACGACATCGTCCTCGTCGACCGCCCGGGCCGCGGGTATGGCGACGACTACTCGCCGTGGATCGTCGGCGGCCACGAGGTCGGCCGCTTCGTGCGCGTCCGCGGCGCCTCGGTGACCGAGGAGGGGATCCTCGCTGCCTGAGGCCCCTGGCCACGCACCGCGCCCGGGCGGCGGAGCCGCCCTCCGCGGTGCGCTCTCGCCGCTGGCGGCGCGATACTGCGCTCGCTCGGCTCGGCCGTACTACGGGTACTGTCCTCGCCTCGCTCGCTTGTCTCGCTTGCCAGCGACGAGCCAGGAGCCTCAGGGTGCCTGAGGATTGCCTCTTCTGCCGGCTCTACCGGGAGGGCGACCACGTCGCGGCCATCGACGGCTTCGTCGCCATCCGCGACATCAACCCGCAGGCAGGGACGCACCTGCTCGTCATCCCCGAGCGGCACGTCGAGAGCTTCCACCACATCGCCGAGTTCACCGCCGACGAGGACAAGCGCATGCTCGACTTCATCGCCGCCGTCGCTGCAGGAGCGGGCCTGAGCGACTACCGTGTCGTCGTCAACGCGGGTGCGGGAGCCGGCCAGACGGTGTTCCATCTCCATTGGCACGTGCTGGGCGGCGGCTTGACCGGGAGGATGACGTGAGTCGGATCGAGACGATCGAGGGGGAGCTGCGCGAGGCCATGAAGGCCCGCGACGCCGAGCGCCGCGACGCGCTGCGGCTCATCCTCAATGCGCTCAAGGGCTCCGAGAAGGAGCTGCAGCGGCCGCTGTCCGAGGACGAGGAGCTTCAGGTGCTCCAGCGCGAGCGCAAGCGCCGCGTCGAGGCAGCCGAGGCGTTCCGCGCGGGCGGCCGTGAGGAGCAAGCCGCCTCCGAGGAGCGCGAGCTCGCCGTGCTCGAGGAGTTCATGCCCTCGCAGCTTTCCGAAGAGGAGATCGAGGAGATCGTCGACGACGCCATCGCCGAGGTGGGCGCGACGAGCATGGCCCAGCTCGGCCGAGTCATGGCGGACGTGATGCCACAGGTCGCCGGCCGCGCCGACGGCTCGGTCGTCAGCCAGATCGTTCGCGAAAAGCTCGCGTAGGCGCCGATGATCCGCCGGGCGATCGCGATCGCGGCGCTCGCACTCGGTCTCGCAGCGTGCGGCGGCACCGCGACGCCGCCGTCACCGTGGTGGATGACCGCGCCCAGCATCCAGTTCGGGTTCATCAAGTCGCTGACGCCCGTCGGCGGGGGCTACAAGCTCCGCCTCGACCTCCACCTCCTTTTCGGGGCGGACAAGACCGGGATCCAGGCGTGCATCGACAACGGCTACTGCAAGCCGGGGGCCGGGAGCCTTCTCGACGACACGTACGAGACCGACCTGAAGTTCGTCGTGACCGATTTCGTGCCGGCCGCGACGCCGGTCGAGCTCGTCGGTGATAGCTCGACGGCGCCGACGGTGACCGCAGCCGAGCTCTACGCGCTCGCGCACGGCCACAACCCGCACCACATCCCGGCAATGGCCACAGGCGCCGACGCTCTGCACGAGTTCGGCTTCTACGTCGAGGCGAAGGGCGGCTGGACGGGGCCGGGCTTCACGCCCGTGCTGCGGATGGCCCAGATCTACCACCCGTAGCGTAGGAAACGCTCCGGTTGGGGCATCACGCAGGTGTGCGTCTCCTCGCCGCTGCCGTCGCCGCGCTCGTCGCGCTGCCCGCGCCGACGAGCGACCGCATTCGCGTCTTCTCGGACCAGCTCCCGGATGGGCTCTCTCCCGGCCTCGTGCAATTCGCGGCTACGCACTACGCCGGCGCGCAGAAGCTCGGCGCGTTGCTGACCGATCAGCTCAAGGCGAAGAACCCCGCGTTCTTCATGATCCAGTACCGGCTCGGCCTCGGTCTCGGACGCACGACGCAGATCCGCTTCGGCAACGCGTGGGTGCCGGAGTGGCCCGCGCATCCACAGGCGCAGTGGTTCTACCTCTGGCACGGGCAGCGCGTGCACCAGAGCTGGGGCTGGTACCTGATGAACCCCGACAATCCGTCGTGGCGCGCCTACTACGTAACGCAGCTGCGGCGTCAGGTCGCGACCACGCACGCGGACGGCGTGTTCATGGACTCGACGAGCGTCCCGAACGACTTCGGCGCGAGCACGTTCTCGCCGCCGCTGCCGGCATACGACCCGCCGTGGGAGCTGATGTGGTCGCACAAGATCGAGCGCTGGCTCCCGTACGTGCAGCGCAAGCTCGGCAAGCCGGTGATCGTGAACGCCGGCTCGTGGGTGACGACACGGGAACGCACCGACTACTCCGGCGCCGCCGGCGTGATGATCGAAGGCTTCGCCACGAACCTCGCGCCCGCCGACTGGCAGCTCGAGCTCACGCGTGCAGTCGGCCTCGTGCGCAAGGGCAAGGTCGTCATCTGCCAGTCCTATCCCGACGCCGCCGACGTGAGCGCCAGGATGTTCGACCTCGCGTCGTACCTCCTGATCAAGGGCGCCCACACCTACGTCAACTTCGGCGAAGGAATCCAGGTGTCGTGGTTCCCGGAGTACGGCATCGATCTCAGTGCGCCGCTCGACCCTCCGGGGCTTCGTCAGGATCAGGGCGCGTTCGTGCGGCGCTTCGCGAACGGCCTGGTTCTCGCCAACCCTGGAGACGCGACCGTGCGCTACGCGCTTCCGGGAACGATGCAGCTCGTGACGCCGGCCGGCGGCGGCGCCGTGCCCGACTCGGGGCAGCTCCCGGCCGCATGGACACTGCAGACGACGCCGGTGACAGTCGTGACGCTGGGGCCGCGCCAGGGGGCCGTCCTCCTACACTGATCGTGTGCAGGACGTTCTCGAGGTTCCGAACGACGTAGCGGCCGAGCTCGCCGGGATCGGCGACGGTGTTCTCGGCGCGCTTCGGGAGCGGCTCGGATGCACGATCAACCTGCGTGGCAACCGGCTGACGCTCGACGGCGACGACGCCAAGGTCTCGGAAGCGCGCGCGGTCGTCGAGGAACTCGTCGAGCTCGTCGAGAGCGGGCAGGAGGTCGGCGCCGGCACGATCGACACGATCCTCAACGCGATCGACCAGGCCGAGGACGTCCGCGACATCTTCGAGGACGTCGTCTGGTCGCATCGCGGCAAGCGGATCACGCCGAAGACGGTCACGCAGAAGCGCTACGTGGACGCGATCCGCGACGGCACCATCACGTTCGGCATCGGTCCCGCCGGTACGGGCAAGACGTACCTTGCCGTCGCGCTCGCCGTCGCCGCGCTCTCCGAGCGACAGGTCGGGCGAATGATCCTCACGCGTCCCGCGGTGGAGGCGGGCGAACGGCTCGGGTTCCTTCCTGGTGACATCGCCGCGAAGGTCGACCCGTACATGCGTCCACTGTTCGACGCGCTGTACGACACGATGGATCCCGAGCGCCTGAACACGTACATGGAGCGCGGGACGATCGAGGTCGCGCCGCTCGCATACATGCGCGGAAGAACCCTGAATGACAGCTTCATCATCCTCGACGAGGCGCAGAACACGTCACCGGAGCAGATGCAGATGTTCCTGACGCGGCTCGGCTTCGGCTCCAAGGTCGTCGTCACCGGCGATGTCACGCAGGTCGACCTGCCGCGCGAGCAGGCGTCCGGCCTCATCCAGGTGCAGGACATCCTCGGCGACGTGGACGGAATCTCGTTCGTGCACTTCGGGCACGAGGACGTCGTGCGGCACAAGCTCGTGCAGCGCATCGTCGAGGCGTACAAGAAACACTCCGAAGAGACCGGGACGCAGCGGCGCCGGTGATCGAGGTCGAGGTCGAGAACCGCTCGGGCGCCGACGTCGACGAGGACGGTGCCGTCGAGTTGGTTCGGCGCGTGCTGGCCGCCGAGGGTGTCGACGCCGGCGAGATCGGGCTCGCATTCGTCTCGCCGGAGGAGAGTCGTGCGCTCAAGCTCGAGCATCTCGGCGTGGACGAGGCGACCGACGCGCTCGCATTCCCGGTCGACGGGCTCGAGGAGCTGCCGGCCGGGCTTCCTCGCCAGCTCGGGGACGTCGTCGTGTGCCCCGACGTCGTCGGCGCCGAATGGCGGGCACCGGTCGTGCACGCGGTGCTCCACCTCGTCGGGTACGACCACGGCGAGATCATGGAGGCGAAAGAGGCGCTGCACCTGTGACCGTGACCACGCCGCCGCCACGCGAGCGCGCACGCGAGACGCCGCCTCCGGCGCCGGGGCGAGCGCCAACGCTGCTCGACAGCTTCAACTACGCGTTCGAAGGGATCATCCACGTCCTCCGCACGCAGCGGAACCTGCGCATCCACTTCGTCATCGCCATCGTCGTCATCGGGGCGGCGGCAGCGGTTGGCGTCGGGCGCGACGATCTCATCCTGCTCCTGATGGCGATCGCGTTCGTGCTCGTCGCGGAGATGATCAACTCCGCGATCGAGGGCGCCATCGACGTCTCGACGACGTCGTTCGACCCGAACGCGAAGCTCGCGAAGGACATTGCTGCCGGAGCTGTCCTCATCGCATCGGTGACCGCGCTCGCCGTCGGCTATCTCGTCTTCGCGCACGCTGCCGCGCATGGCACCGCGCGCGTGCTCGACCGGGTCCGCGACGCGCCGGCCGAGATCACGCTCGTGGCGCTCGTCCTCGTCGTCCTCGTCGTCATCACCACCAAGGCGCTGACGCGGAGCGGCACGCCGCTGCGCGGCGGACTGCCGTCCGGCCATGCGGGCGTCGCGTTCGCGGGGTGGATGGCGGCGACGTACGTCTCCAGCGACCACCATCGCTTCCTGATCTCGTCGCTCACGTTCGTCATGGCCCTGCTCGTCGCGCAGACGCGGGTCGAGGCCGGCGTCCACTCGCGGCTCGAGGTCCTGTACGGCGGCGCGCTCGGCGCGCTCGTGACGCTCGTCGTCTTCCAGGTGCTGACGTGACAGGCCCGGAGCTCGTGGAGCGCGCGGAGGCGGCTGCCGCGAACGCGTATGCGCCGTACTCGAAGTACTTCGTCGGGGCATCGCTGCTGACGGCCGACGGCCGCATCTTCGACGGGGTCAACGTCGAGAACGCCGCCTATCCGCTCGGCGTCTGCGCGGAGAAGTCCGCGATCGCCGCCGCCGCGACCGCCGGTGTGCGTCCCGGCGAGATCAACGCGGTCGGCATCACGGCGTCGCCGTGCGGCGGATGCCGCCAGTGGCTGCACGAGTGGCGCGTGGGGCGCGTGTGGTTCCGCCGCGCTGACGGCACGATCGCCGACTACGCGGCGGACGAGCTCCTCCCGGACACCTGGGATCTTCCCTCGTGAAGTCCGGCTTCGTCGCCATCGCCGGCCGGCCGAACGTCGGTAAGTCGACACTCGTGAACGCTCTCTGCGGCGGCAAGGTCGCAATCGTCTCCGACAAGCCGCAGACGACGCGGCGGAGGATCTTCGGGATCGCGAACGGTGACGACTACCAGCTCGTGCTCGCCGACCTGCCCGGCTTCCAGCGTCCTCGCGACGCACTCACCGAGCGGATGCAGCACACGGTGGACAGGTCGTTCGAGGAGGTCGACATCGTCGTCTTCGTGCTCTCCGCACGCGAGCGGATCGGCGCCGGCGACCGCTTCATCGCCTCTCGGGTCTTCGCCCTGGAGGTGCCGGTCGTGATCGCCCTCAACAAGGTCGACCGCCTGAAGGCCGGGCACATCGCCGAGCAGATGAACGCAGCCGCGCGGCTGGGGAACTTCCACGCGCTGCATCCGGTGAGCGCGAAGACCGGCGACGGCATCGCCGAGCTGCGCGACGAGCTGGTCGGGCTTCTGCCGGAGGGACCGCTCTACTTCCCGCGCGAGCAGCGAACCGATCTCACGGTCGAGGCGCAGATCGGCGAGCTGATCCGCGAAAAGGCGCTCTGGCTGACGCGCGACGAGATCCCCCATGCCATCTCCGTCGAGATCGAGGAGATCGGGGAGAAGGCGATTCGCGCGTTCCTGCTCGTCGAGACCGAGTCGCAGAAGCAGATCGTCGTCGGCAAGGGCGGGTCGATCGTGAAGGACATCGGCACGCGCGCGCGGCCGGAGATCGAGGCGCTCCTCGGGCACCAGGTCTTCCTCGAGCTCGTCGTCAAGGTGCGGCCACGCTGGCGACGCGACGAAGCGACGCTCGACCGCCTCGGCGTCTAGCCGCAGCGCGGGCCGCCGTGGGCGGCGAGCCACGCCTTCAGCGCGTTCACCTGCTGCACCGCCGCCGCGAGCTCGGCCCGCACGGTCGCGCTCGCGGCCGCGTCGTGGACGAGGCTCGCGTAGCCCGCTTCGCTCGCGGCCGTTTCGCTGTAGAGCATGAGATCGACGCCGGCTGCAAGCGCGCGTGCCGGCGCGTCCGGAACGTGCGCGACCGCCCCTGCGTCGAGCGCATCGGTCACGACGACGCCCTTGAAGCCGAGCGTGTCGCGGAGGAGGCCGGTGACGATTGCGTGCGAGAAGACGGCCTGCACGCCGCTCGGGTCGAGTGCCGGATACGACGCGTTCGACACCATGACGAGCTTCGCTCCGGCTGCGATCGCTGCCTTGAACGGCGCCAGCCGCGCGGTGAGGAACGCGGCGCTACGGCTGATCGTCACGGCCCGGTCGTCGGTGCTTGCCACCGCGCTGCCGAGCCCGGGGAAATGCTTCGCCGTGGCAGCTACGCCGCCGCTCTGGAGCCCGGTTACGAACGCGCTCGTCAGTTCGGCGACGAGGGAGGGATCGCTGCCGAACGAACGCGTGCCGAGGAAGCTGCGCGGCGTCGAGATCGTGTCGGCCACGGGCGCGAAGTCGATGCCGACGCGGGCCTGCCGCAGCGCGGGCGCCGCTGCCGCCGCCTGCGCGTGCGCCTTGGTCGCCGTTCCCATCGACGCCGCCGCGAGCGTGGGCGCCGCCCACGGCAGCCGCCGCACCGACCCGCCTTCCTGATCGACCCCGACGAGCAGCGGCGAGCCCCGCCTGCACGCGACCGCCTGCAGCTGAGCGACGGCCGCCGAGGTCGTCTGTGCGCTCGTCCAACCGTTCCCGAGGAGGAGCACGCCGCCGACCTGGCCGGCGGCGACGCGTCCGAGCAACGACGGAGTCGGAGCGCCGCGCAGCGGCGCGATGATCACGGTCCCGCTGGGCGACGCGGCCGCAGGCCCGGCCCAGACCGCCGCGAGGCCGGCGGCGACGCTACGCGCGAGCCAGCGTCGGCGCCGCGGTGCCGGCGAAACGGGCTCCGGTCTCGGGATCGAAGTAGTGGAACCGAGAAGGATCGACCGCGAGGCGGAGCGGAGCGCCCGGCCGCGCCGTGGTCGACGGAACGACGCGCGCGGTGAACAGCGTCCGCGACTCTCCGATGACCACCTCTTCCTCGTCCGCCTCGCGTGCGCCGCTCACGTCCACGGGCACGGCATCGAGGGAGAAGATGACGTGCGTCTCGGCGCCGAGCTCCTCGACCACTTCGACCTCGACGTCGACCTGTGGCAGCGAGCGGTCGGCGAAGGCTGCATCCTCGAACGTCTCCGGCCGGATCCCGACAACGACGCGGCCGTGCACACCCTCCGGTACCGTGTGCGGCGCGACGGGCAGCGTGAAGCCCGCGAACGTCAGCACGCCGTCCGAGAGATCGGCCTCGACGAGGTTCATGGCCGGCGAGCCGATGAAGGCTGCCACGAACAGGTTGGTCGGCCGGGCGTAGAGGGCCTGCGGCGTGTCCACCTGCTGGACGCGGCCGTCGCGGAGCACGGCGACGCGCTGCCCGAGCGTCATGGCTTCGACCTGGTCGTGCGTCACGTAGATCGTCGTGGTGCGTAGCCGCGAGTGAAGACTGGCGAGTGACGCGCGCATGCTCACGCGGAGCTTCGCGTCCAGGTTGGAGAGCGGCTCGTCCATGAGGAACGCCTTCGGCTCGCGCACGATCGCCCGACCCATGGCGACGCGCTGGCGCTGGCCGCCCGACAGCGCCGCAGGCTTGCGGTCGAGCATGTCCTCCAGCCCGAGGAGCTTGGCCGCCCGCTCGACGCGTTGCGCGGCCTCCTTCTTCGGCGTCTTGCGCACCTTCAGGCCGTAGCCGAGGTTCTCGCGGACGCTCATGTGCGGGTAGAGGGCGTAGCTCTGGAACACCATCGCGACGTCGCGGGAGCGCGGGGGCAGCTCGGTCACGTCGCGCCCGTCGATGCTGATCGTGCCGCCGGTGGCGTCCTCCAGGCCCGCGATCATTCGCAGAAGCGTGGACTTGCCGCAGCCAGACGGACCCACGAGGACGAGGAACTCGCCGCTCTCGACCTCGAGCGAGATGTCGTCGACGGCGACGACGCCGCCGGTGAAGACCTTGCTGACACGTTCGAGCACGATCCCCGCCACAGGCATGCAGTCTATACCGGGGATCAGCGCGAAACGCAATGGCATTGACCAATTTCGGAACACTGGGCTATAGTGCGCCGGCCATGAGCGTGCCCAAGGTGACGAAGCAGAGCCACACGCGCCAGCAGGTCTTCGACCTCATCCAGCAGCTCGGCGTCGGCACCGCAATCCCGTCGGAACGGCAGCTCAGCGCCGACCTCGGCGTCTCGCGGCTGACCGTCCGCGCCGCGCTCGACGACCTCGCGCGCGAGGGCTACCTCGTCCGCCGCCGCGGCAGCGGGACCTACGTCCAGCAGCCGAAGATCTCCCAGGAGCTGACCATCACCTCGTTCAGCGAGGACATGCGCCGGCGCGGGATGGTGCCGGGAAGCCGCACCTTGTCCATGACGACGATCCTCGCCGGAGCCCAGCTGGGGCGGTTCCTGCAGGTGTCTCCATCGGAGCCAATCCTTGTGATCAAGCGGCTTCGGCTCGCCGACGGCGAGACGATGGCGATCGAGACGCTCCATCTCCCGCAGGGGCTCGTGCCCGGCCTCAGCGCCAAGGACCTGACCGGGTCGTTCTACGCGCTGCTGCAGGAGCGGTACGGCATCCACATCGCGAGAGGCACCCAGGCGATCGAGCCGACGGTGACGAACGAGGAGGAGTCGGCCGCGCTCGGCGTCCCGCTCCACTCACCCGCCTTCCTCTTCGAGCGGACGAGCGTCGACGAGCGCGGTCGCACGGTCGAGTTCGTCCACTCGGTCTATCGGGGCGATCGCTACCGGATCGTGACCGAGCTGCAGCGGCCTCAGGGCTGAGCTCAGGGCTGACCGGTCCGCTTTCGAAACTCGGGGTTGACACCGTTGGTCCGGTATGCCAATGTCCGAACGTGGCCAACTGGTATAGACCAATCGACGCACCGACCACCGTGTGCAGTCCCGCAGGCCACCGGGGCGCAGATGCGCCGGGCGTCGACGGCTCGAGGAGACTTGCATGAGACTACGAGTTGTCGTGGCGGCCGCTCTCGCCGTCGCGCTCGGCGTCATGGCGGCATCCGCCGGCGCGTCGAGCGGGCATCAGCAGGCCAACAAGTTGACGGTCTGGCTCCAGGTCGACGCACAGTCGGGTTGGCCCGACGTCGTCGCAGCAGCGAACCAGGCATTCCAGGCCCAGAACCCCGGCTGGACGGTCAACGTGCAGTACCAGAACTGGGGCGATCATCTCCAGAAGTTCGACGCGACGATCGCCGGTAACGACACCCCTGACGTGATCGAGATGGGGAACACCGAGATGACCGCGTACATGTCGTCTGGAGCGTTCGCGGACATCACCGCCAGCAAGTCGCAGTTCCCCAACTCCGACCACTGGCTGGCGGGGCTCGCGAAGTCCGGGATGTTCCAGGGCAAGCTCTACGGCGTGCCCTACTACGCCGGCTCGCGCGTGATCACCTATCGCACGGACCTCTTCAAGAAGGCGGGCATCGCGAAGCCGCCGACCAGCCTCACGCAGTTCACGTCCGACCTCAAGAAGGTCGCGGCGATGGAGAAGGGCGTGAAGGGCTTCTCGGCCATGTACATGGCCGGCACCGACTGGTACAGCGCGCTCGACTGGGTCTTCGACTACGGCGGAACGATCGCCACCACGCACGCGCACAAGTGGGTTGGCGCGCTCAACTCGAAGCAGTCGATCGCCGGGCTCACCGCGTACAAGAACTTCTTCGACGCGGTCGCCCCCAAGTCGGCGGCAACGCTCGACGAAGCCAATCCGGCGCCGTACACGGTGTTCTCGCAGGGACTGGCGGGCGCGATTCTCGGCCCGGCCTGGTTCAGCTGCTGCACCGGCACAAAGTACAAAGCCGTCACGGGTCAGTTCGTGATGCCGAGTCACGTCGCCGGCAAGCCGATCCCCGGCTTCCTCGGCGGCTCCGACGTCGCCGTGCCCGCGGAGAGCGGCAACAAGGCGCAGGCGATCCAGTGGATCGCCGACTTCACCAGTACGGCGAACGAGCAGTCCCTGCAGAACAAGGGGAACATTCCGAACGCCACCAACCTGCTCGGCAACACCGTCAACGCACGCGCGGCGGCCCAGAGCTGGTTCGTCCCGCAGGCGAAGCACTGGGTGGACGTCGAGAACGGGAACATCCTCAGAACGATGCTGGCGCAGATCCTCACCGGGAAGCTGTCGGTGAAGCAGGCGGCGACGACCGCCAGCGACAACATCGCGTACACGCTCAATCAGTCCTAGCCGGACGGCTGGGCTGAACGAGATGGCAAGCGCCGCCGAGACCACGCCCAAGTGGTCTCGGCGGCGCCGTTTCACGTGGCGGCGTGCCGGCCAGGGCGCCGTTCCCTACGCGCTCGTTGCGCCGGTCGTCGTCGTCATGGGGGCGATTCTCGGCTACCCGCTGTACAGCCTCGTGCGGATCGCCCTCGACCGCTACGGCCTCACCGAGCTGATCCAGCACAAGGGCGTCTACATCGGGCTGAAGAACTTCGGCAGCGTCCTCCACGACAGCATCTTCTGGCACACGCTGCTCCGCACGATCGTGTTCGCGGCCACGAACGTCGGACTGACGATGGTCATCGGGACGCTCCTCGCACTCTTGCTCGTCCGCATCTCGACCTGGGTCCGGGTGCTCCTCACCGCCGGCCTCGTGCTCGTGTGGTCGATGCCGCCGGTGGTCGCCGTCCAGGTCTGGAACTGGATGATCAACTCGGAGAACGGCGTCCTCAACTACATCCTCACCGAGCTCCACTTCGGCAACTACTTCCAGCACAACTGGATGCAGACGCCGCTCTCGCAGCTCGGCATGGTGACGACGCTCATCGTGTGGGGCGCGCTCCCCTTCGTCGTCATCACCGTCTACGCGGCCCTCTCGCAGGTGCCGCGGGAGCTTGTCGAGGCGGCCGAGATCGACGGCGCCCGCTCGTGGCGCGTCTTCCTCGACGTGACGGTGCCCGTGATCACACCCGTGCTGCTCATCCTCACGAGCCTCTCCATCCTCTGGGATTTCGGCGTCTTCACGCAGGCGTACTTGCTCATCGGGCAGCCGCACATCACCAGCGCCAACTACCTGATGGGCATCTACCTCTTCGAGCAGGGCTACGTGAACGCCAACTTCGGCCTGGGGGCCGCGATCTCCATCCTCATGCTCGTGATCGTCGCGGCGATGAGCGTCGTCTACGTGCGGCGGATGCTCCGGATCGGGGATGTGACGTGAGCGTCCGCAACGCCCGCCGCAACGCGTGGAACGTGGTCGGCGTCGCCATCTTCGTCGTCATGATCTTCCCGGTCTTCTGGATGGTCTCGACCGCGTTCAAGAGTGACGACCAGATCAACGCGCTGACGCCGACGTGGTTCCCGCTCCATCCGACGCTCAAGCACTTCCGCGACGCGCTGGCGAAGCCCTATTTCTGGGACGACGTGAAGAACAGTGTCATCGTCGTCCTCGTCACGGTGACGATCGCGATGGTGCTCGCGTTCCTCGCCGCGGTCGCGCTCTCGAAGTACAGGTTCACGGGCCGGAAGCTGTTCATCGTTCTCGTCATCGGCGTTCAGATGCTTCCCGGCGCCGGCCTGATCATCCCGCTCTACGTCGTCCTCGCCCGCTACCACGAGGTGAACACGCTCACCGGCGTCATCCTCGTCTACCTCACGGGGGTGCTCCCGTTCTCGGTCTGGACGCTGCGGGGCTTCATCCTCGGCATTCCCAAGGATCTCGAGGAGGCGGCGATGGTGGACGGAAGCACGCGCCTCGGCGCGTTCGCGCGGATCCTCCTGCCGCTCGTCGCGCCAGGGCTGGTCGCGACGTCCGTCTTCGCGTTCATCACCAGCTGGAACGAGTACATCTTCGCCCGCGTTCTGCTGAACGACGGCTCGAAGCAGACCATCACCGTCTGGCTCTCGTACTTCCTCGGCACGAGCCGGCAGACCGACTGGGGCGCGCTCATGGCCGCCTCGACGCTCACGGCCATTCCCGTTGTCGTCTTCTTCCTCCTCATCCAGCGCCGCATCGCCTTCGGGCTGACCGCAGGCGCAGTCCGAGGCTAAGTGGTATTGACCACTGGACCGAGATGCGAAAGGATGCACAGGTGACCCTCCAACCGCGCGCGGCGAGCAGTGGCTGCTCGTACTTCGGAGTACGGGTCGTCCGCCACGTTCGGCGCGACATGGCCGATCTCGCCGCGCGCGGCTATACCGGGGTGCTGCACACGTTCTCCGAGAACGACCTCGCCTACTACCGGGGGACGTTCGCGGAGATGGTCGCCGCCTCCCACGACGTCGGGCTGACCGTGCAGGTGAGCCCGTGGGGGCTCGGCCGCACCTTCGGCGGCGAGGCGGAGAGCCGCTGGGTCGCGTTCCATCCCGAGGAGTGCCAGGTGATGGACGACGACCGCAGCGTCGCCGCGGCGTGCCTGAACAGCCCGGCGTACCGCGCGTTCTGCCGGGAGTGGGCTGCGGCTGCGCTCGACGCCGGCGTCGACTCGATCTTCTGGGATGAGCCGGCCTGGGTCGTTCCGCGCCACGTCGGCGTCGACGACGAGGCGCGCTGGACATGCCGCTGCGACCACTGCCGCGAGCGGTTCGGCGGCGATCTTCCGCGTGAGCAGACGCCGGAGGTGCGCGCATTTCGCGAGGCGTCGGTGGTCGAATTCCTGCGCGAGGCGGTCGCCGACGTCGCCGCGCGCGGCGGCGACAACACGATCTGCCTTCTGCCGTCCACCGAGGGGACGCAAGGCATCTCCGACTGGGATGCCGTTGCCTCGCTCCCCGGACTGACGACGTTCGCGACCGATCCGTACTGGAAGCACTGGGGCGAGCCGGCCGGTCCGTTCGTCCGCCGCTTCGCGCGCCTGCTCGGCGAGACGTGCGCGCGGCACGATGTCGGCGCGCAGCTGTGGGTGCCGAGCTTCGGCCTCACGCGCGACGAGATCCCCGAGCTCGAGGCGGCGATCGCGGCTGCGCGAGAGGAAGGCATCGACGATCTCTGGACGTGGGGTTATGAGGCGTGCGGTCACATGACCGCCATCGCAACCCCCGATGCGCCGCTCGTGTGGGAGGCGGTCACGACCGCGCTCACGGGCGCGCCGGCGCTGGAGGACCGCCCGACCCGCGCGCTCGTCGGCCTCATGAACGCCGCCGACGACGCGGTCGCCGATGCGGTCGCCGCTGCCGGGGACGAGCTCGCGACGGCGGTCGACGCCATCGTCGAGCGGCTCGCGCGCGGCGGCAGGCTCGTCTATGTCGGAGCCGGAACGTCGGGGCGACTCGCCGAGCTGGACGCGTTCGAGTGCGGCCCGACGTTCGGATCGCCGGCCGGCGAGGTCGTCGCGTTGGCCGTCGACGATTTCGACGCCGAGGACGACGCGGAGCTCGGCCGCGGGCTCGTCCGCGAGGCGGGCCTCGGCGCGGACGACGCCGTCGTCGCGGTGAGCGCGAGCGGCTCGACGCCGTTCACTGTTGCGGCCCTCGGCGAGGCGCTCGCGCGCGGCGCGCTCGGCGTCGCGGTCGTCTGCGCACCGAACAGTCCCCTTGCTGCGGCGGCGGATCACGCCGTCCTCGCCGACGTCGGCCCGGAGCTCGTCAGCGGGTCGACGCGCCTGAAGGCCGGGACGGCGCAGAAGATGATCTTGAACGCGATCTCGACGGTGACGATGATCCGGCTCGGCCGCACGTACGCCGGCCTGATGGTCGGCGTCGTTCAACACAACGAGAAGCTGCGCGAGCGAGCGCGGCGCAACGTCGTGCTTGCGAGTGGCGCTCCCGAGGACGCGGTCGACGCCGCACTCGCCGAGGCGGGCGGCGATGCGCGCGTCGCGCTCGTCGCGCTGCTCGCCGGCGTCGACGCAGAGGACGCTCGCCGTCGGCTGGAGGGAGCGCGCGGTTCGGTCAGCGTCGCTCTCGGAGGCAGGCAATGAGGCTCGGCGTCGAAGCGGCGCTCGTTCGCGGCGAGCTCGTCGCAGGAGACGTCGACGTCGAAGACGGAGTCGTCGTGGACGTCGGCCTCGCCGGCGGTACGCGCGGGCGCATTGCAGTGCCGGGCTTCGTCGACCTTCAGGTGAATGGGTTCGGCGGCGTCGACTTCCTCGCAGCAGCGACCGAGGACTACGTGCGGGCCGGCGAGGCGCTGCTGCACACGGGCGTCACCGCCTACCAGCCGACGTTCATCACGGCGGCCGAGAGCACGATCGTCGACGCACTGCGCGCGTTGCCCGTCAACGGCGCGCGGCCGCGGATCCTCGGCGCGCATCTCGAAGGGCCGTTCCTGTCGCCCGAACGCCTCGGCACCCACCCGCAGGCGCACCGGCGCGATCCGGACCTCGACCTGCTCGAGCGGCTGCTCGAGCCTGGCGGCGTGACCGAGATGACACTCGCACCCGAGCTGCCCGGCGCGGGCGCAGTGATTCGCCGTCTGCTCGAACGAGGCGTCGTCGTCTCGGCCGGCCACACGAACGCGACCGCGCAGGAGGCGCACGACGCGTTCGACCTCGGCGTGTCGACGACGACGCACCTCTTCAACGCGATGCGGCCGTTTCGCTCGCGCGATCCCGGCATCGTCGGCGTCGCGCTCACGCGGCACGAGGTGTTCGTTCAGATGATCGTGGACGGCCACCATCTGGCCGACGAGACCGTCCGCCTGGTGTGGGCGGCCGCCGATGGCCGGCTCGCGCTCGTCACCGACGCGACCGCGGGCGCCTCGAACGGCGGCGGCATCTATCAGCTCGGCGAGGTCGAGATCGAGGTCGCCGACGGTCCGCCGACGCGCGAGGACGGCGTCTTCGCCGGCACCGTGCTGACGATGATCGACGCGATCCGCAATGTGCATGCGCTCGGTATCCCGTTCGAGGATGCGATCGGGGCGGCGACGGCCGTGCCGGCGCGCATCCTCGGTCGCACGGATGTGGGCGTGCTCGAGCCCGGCGGAGCAGCCGACATCGTCGTCATCGACGACCGCCTCGACATCGTCCATGTGCTTTGCGCGGGAGAAGAGCGTGTCGTGGCTCGAGACTGAGCTGCGGGAGCAGCCGGCGGCGCTCGCGCGGTTGCTCGACCGGCAGGGCGCGCGCGCAGCGGAGCTCGCCGCCGTGTTCCGCCGCGACGACGTTCGCTACGTGCTGATCGCGTCGCGCGGCAGCTCGTCGAACGCGGCGCGCTACGCGCAATACGTCCTCGGGCGCGCAAACCGCGTCCCCGTGATGTTCGCGACGCCGTCGCTGTACACGATCTACGAACAGCCGCCGCGACTCGACGGCGCGATCGTCATCGGGATCTCGCAGTCGGGCGCGTCGCCAGACGTGCGCGCGGTCCTGGCCGAGGCGCGTCGGCAGGGTCGTCCGACCATCGCGCTGACGAACGACCCGAGTTCGCCGCTCGCGAGCGAGGCCGAGTACGTGCTGCCGCTCGAGGCGGGCGAGGAGAAGGCGGTCGCGGCGACCAAGACGTACCTCAACTCGCTCGGCGCGACCGCGCTGATGTTCGCGGCGATCAGCGACGACGCCGTCGCGCGCGCGGAGCTGGAAGGCATGCCGGGCCTGCTCGAGGAGCAGATCGAGCTCTCGTTCGAACCTGCGCCTGCACTGGCCAGTTACATGGGTGTCGCCGGAGCGACGGTCGTCGCGCGCGGAGTCAACTACGGAACGGCGTTCGAGATCGCGCTGAAGATCCGTGAGCTGTCGGGTCTCATGGTCGAGGCGTATTCGCCGGCAGATCTCATGCATGGGCCGATCGCCGCAATCCGCCCGGGCTGGCCGGTCGTCGTCGTCGCGCCCTCCGGCCCAGCGCACGAAAGCGTGGCCGAGCTCGTCCCCGCGCTCGTGGCACGGCAGGCGCGGTTGCTCGCAGTGTCCGACGTGCCCGAGCTGCTCGGGCAGGCGGACACCGCGCTGCCGCTCGTCGCGGGGGTGCCCGAGTGGCTGAGCCCCCTGGTCGCGGTCGTTCCCGGTCAGGTGACGGCGATGCGCCTCGCGCGGCTGCGCGGCCTCGACGTCGACAACCCGGCCGGTCTGCGGAAGGTGACGCTCACGCGCTGAGCGGGCGACGCAGGACGATCAGGTCCTGCGTCGGGTTGCCGCGTGCTCCTTCCGGCTCGATCGTCGCGAGCTCGAAGCCGTGCGCGAACGTCTCGCGGAGATACGTCTCCGGGTGATACGCGCTGCAGAGATTGCTGCCCGGCAGCTCGCCCCAGCGGACGACGAGCTCGCCGCGCTCGAACCGGTCACGCTCCTCGCGCTCGAGCCGTGGCAAGTACGACCGGCCGTGCGTCGTGAGCAGGAGCCGTCCGCCCGGTCGCAGCACGCGCCGCAGCTCGTCGCGCCACGCCGTCTGGAGCTCTTCGGTCAGGTGCGTGAAGACGGAAAGCGCATAGACGAGGTCGAAGCTGTCGTCGTCGTATGCGAGCGGGGGAGCGAGCCCGTTCTGGTCCACGCGCGCGAAGGGGAGGTGGCCGCGGCACCACTCCACCGCGCCGGCGTCACGGTCGCTTCCCGTCGCGGTTCGTGGATGGCTTTGCCAGTACCGCAGCACGCGTCCGCAGCCGCAGCCGAAGTCGAGCACCGCGCCGATCTCCTCGAGGGGGACGTTCGCCGCGATGGCGTCGTAGGCGGCGCGCCCGCTACGGAGGAACCAGTCCGCGTTCGCTGTGCCCGCCACCCGGACCATCAGGCGCCGTGGGGGGAGTTGCGGGCCGTCCACGACCTGAACGCGCGTGGGGCGGAACGCAACCGCCAGTTCGTACGCACGGAACGCAGGGCCGAGAAGACCCGTTCGTTGTGCAAGTCGGAGCAGTCGTCGCTTCACGGCGGGCTGACGGTACAGCGTCGAGCCTCGAGCCACGGGCTGGCCCTACACTGAACGTGTGGCGCAGGCGCCTGTACTCCCGGCCGGTTTCGAGCTCCCGCTCGAGCCGCGACTGCCCCGCATCGGGTCCGTCGACGCGGTCGCGCTCGAGGAGCGCGCGGGCTCGCTCGCGAAGCGATCGATCAAGCGCGACGCAAAGGTGTTTGCGCTCCGGCTCGCGATCCGGACGACCGATCTGACGACGCTCGAGGGCGCGGACACGCCCGGCAAGGTCGCGGCGCTCTGCTCGAAGGCGATGCGGCCGGATCCGACGGACTCGTCGATCCCCTCGTGCGCCGCCATCTGCGTCTATCCGAATCTCGTTCCGACCGCGCGCGAACGTCTGGAAGGGAGCGGGGTGCACGTCGCCGCGGTGGCGACCGGCTTCCCGTCCGGCCAGTACCCGACGTCGATCAAGGTCGCGGACGTGCGCAGCGCGGTCGAGCTGGGAGCCGACGAGATCGACATGGTCATCGACCGCGGCGCATTTCTCTCCGGGCGGTACGCAAAGGTGTACGACGAAGTCGTGCGCGTGAAGGAGGCGTGCGGCGAAGCGCACCTGAAGGTCATCCTCGAGACCGGCGAGCTCGGCACGTACGACAACGTCCGCCGCGCGACGCTCCTCGCGATCGCAGGCGGCGCCGACTTCGTGAAGACGTCCACCGGCAAGATCTCGCCTGCGGCGACGCTGCCGGTCGCGCTCTGCATGCTCGAGGCGGTGCGCGATGTGTACTTCGAGACAGGGCGGCGGGTCGGCTTCAAGGCAGCCGGCGGCATCCGCCAGGCGAAGCAGGCGGTGCAGCATCTCGTCGTCGTGCACGAGACGCTCGGACCGGAGTGGCTGACGCCCGAGCTCTACCGCCTCGGCGCGTCGTCGCTGCTGAACGACATCCTCATGCAGCTGCGCAAGGAGAAGACTGGCGCCTACCAGAGCCCCGACTACTTCACCCTCGACTGACATGTGGACGAAGACTTCGCGTTTCGGCACACAGCTGCGACCTCGCCGTAACGCTTGCGGGCCTACCGTTCTGCCCACCCAGAAGGGTGGGGGGATGGAGATGGGAGCACTCCGCGCGCTCGAGGCCCCGGATGGCTGAGCTCGATCGCCCAGGCGGCAGCCCGGCCGTCCCGTCCGACTGGACGTACGCGCCCGCGCCAGAGTCGCGCGACGTCGTCCAGTTGCGCGACCGTTATGGCCTCTTCATCGGTGGCGAGTGGCTCGAGCCGAGCGAGACCTACGAGACGATCTCGCCGGCGACCGAGGAGCCGCTCGCCGTCATCGGCCAGGCGAGCGTGGCGGACGTCGACCGAGCCGTCGTTGCCGCGCGCACGGCCTTCGCGGACGGATGGTCGTCGCTGCCGGGATCGGAACGGGCGAAATACCTCTTCCGGATCGCGCGCATCCTGCAGGAGCGCGCGCGCGAATTCGCTGTGCTCGAGTCGCTGAACGGCGGCAAGCCGATCAAGGAGTCGCGCGACGTCGATCTGCCGCTCGCGGCCGCGCACTTCTTCTATTACGCAGGGTGGGCGGACAAGCTTGAGTACGCGTTCCCGAACCGGCGCCCGCTCCCGGTCGGCGTCGCGGGCCAGATCATCCCGTGGAACTTCCCGCTGCTCATGCTTGCGTGGAAGATCGCGCCCGCGCTCGCATGCGGCAACACCGTCGTGCTGAAGCCGGCGGAGACGACGCCGCTGACGGCGCTCCTCTTCTGCGACGTCCTGCGCCAGGCAGAGCTGCCGGCAGGCGTCGTGAACATCGTCACCGGCGACGGTCGTACGGGAGCGGCGCTAGTCGAGCACGACGGCGTGGACAAGATCGCCTTCACCGGGTCGACGGACGTCGGCAAGGCGATCCAGCGCCAACTCGCGGGTTCCGGGAAGAAGCTCACGCTCGAGCTCGGCGGCAAGGCGGCGAACATCGTCTTCGACGACTGCGCGCTCGACCAGGCGGTCGAGGGGATCGTCAACGGCATCTACTTTAACCAGGGACACGTGTGCTGCGCCGGCTCGCGCTTGCTCGCGCAGGAATCGATCTACGAGCCGCTCGTCGAGAAGCTGAAGCGCCGCCTCGAGACGCTTCGCGTCGGCGACCCGCTTGACAAGAACACCGACGTCGGCGCGATCAACTCGGCGATGCAGCTCGAGAAGATCCGCGAGCTCGTCGAGTCCGGCAGCGCGGAGGGCGCGGAGATCTACCAGCCGCCGTGCCGTCTGCCGGAGAAGGGGTACTGGTTCGCGCCGACCGTGTTCACGAACGTCGCGCAGAGCTACCGCATCGCGCAGGAGGAGATCTTCGGGCCGGTGTTGTCGGTGCTCACGTTCCGCACTCCGGAGGAAGCGATCGAGAAGGCGAACAACTCGCCCTACGGCTTGAGCGCCGGCGTCTGGACGGAAAAAGGATCGCGGATCCTCTGGATGGCGCAGCGGCTGCGCGCAGGCGTCGTCTGGGCGAATACGTTCAACCGCTTCGACCCGAGCTCGCCGTTCGGCGGGTACAAGGAATCGGGCTTCGGTCGCGAAGGCGGCCTGCACGGGCTCGAGCCCTACCTGAGGTTCGACGAGTGACGCGCCTGCCGATCAAGAAGACGTACAAGCTGTTCGTCGGCGGCGCGTTCCCGCGCAGCGAATCCGGACGCACGTACGAGGCCGAGGGCCAGAACGTCGCACGCGCATCGCGCAAGGACGTGCGCGATGCCGTTCGCGCCGCGCGCGCTGCGCAGCCCGGATGGGCCGGGGCGACGGCGTACAACCGTGGCCAGGTGCTCTACCGGCTGGCGGAGATGGTCGAGGCGCGCATCCCCGAGTTCGCAGAGCTGTGCAGCGGCCGCGACGAGGTGGAGCGCTCGATCGACCGCGTGGTCTGGTACGCCGGCTGGGCGGACAAGCTCCCGCAGGTCCTCGGCGGGGCGAATCCCGTCGCAGGCCCGTATTTCAACTTCACCATCCCGGAGCCGACCGGCGTTGTCGCGGTCCTCGCCCCGGACGAGCCGCCGCTCCTCGGTCTCGTGACGCGCCTGCTGCCCCCGCTCGTCGGCGGCAACACCGTCGTTGCCGTCGCCTCGGAACAGCGGCCCCTCGCCGCGATCGAGCTTGCGGAGGCGATCGCGACGAGCGATCTCCCCGGCGGCGTCGTCAACCTGCTCACGGGCTTCCGCTCCGAGCTCGCTCCCGTCCTCGCGTCCCACATGGACGTGAACGCGCTCGACCTCGGCGCCGCTAACGGGGCCGCGGCAGAGCTCGAGCAGCTCGCCGCCGAGAACGTGAAGCGCATCGTCCACGGCGGTGTCGACGTCCAGAGCCCGTGGGAGATCGCGAGCTTCCTGGAGCTCAAGACCGTGTGGCATCCGATCGGCCAATGACCGCTCGATACGCTACGGGCGCAGGAATGGCGCAACGCCGCTTCAGTCACGCCATCGCCGAGGGCGACGGCATCTCCATCATCGCCGCCGTCGAGGACCCGGACTCAGCACGCGCCGCCGAGGAGCAACGCGCAGAAGCGCTCGTCGTGCGCGGCGACCCGAGCGCGGTTCGGCAGGCGAGCTCGCTTCCGATCCTCTGGCGCGCTGACGTTTCGCTCGAGCGCGCATCGGCGTCCGCAGACGCGTATCTGCTCGTGTTCGATTCGCTCGATGAGGACGACGGACGGCTCGAGGAGCTCCATGCGCAGGCGCTCGAGCTCGGGCTCGACTGCGCCGTCGAGGTCCGGGATGAGGAAGAGTTGGAGGAAGCCCTGGAGCGCGTCGACCCGGAGATCTTCTTGCTCTCGCCCGTCGAGCGAGACCACGACGAGACGCCGCTCGAAGTCGTGCTCGAGATGCTCGCGGCCGTGCCTGCCGGGAAGCTCGCCATCGCCGATCTGCAGCTGACGAACCGCGAAGAGGTCCAGGAGCTGGAGCGCGCCGGCTGCGACGCGGTCATCGTCAACGGTCACGAAGTCTCGCCGCTCGTCGGCGGGCCGCCGCCCGACGTTTAGGGCGCTAGGCTGTTCCACATGAGGGTGACCGCGGCCGCGGGTCTCGTCGCGCTGGCGCTGGGTGTTCTCGCGCAGGGCGCGGCGGGTGCGCCCAAGGCCGCCTGCCCGGCGAACTGGGCGAGGGGATGGCAGAAGCTCGCCGACAAGGTCGGGGCACCGGTCTACTGCCCGACGTGGATGCCCAACCCGCTCGACGCACAGATCGGCGGCCAGTACCAGGACATCTACTCGATCAGCAAAGACCGCAGCTACCTCGTTGGCTTCCTCGAGCACGGCGACCTCGGGAGTGGCGACGTGCACGTGAACTTCCGCGGCTATCCGGGGCGCTCGAAGATCCCCACCTGCCCGGGACCGGTCGGTAACGCGAAGGTTCCGTGCTTCGCCGACCCGGCCGGGCACGTGACCGCGAACGGAATCCGGGCAACCGTGTACCAGGTGAATCAGGGCGCCGATCAGTGGCATGTCCTGCTCCTGTGGCATCACAGCGGCACGCTGTACACCGTCAGCCAGCACGTGATCAATCCGTATGACAGCGCGACCCGGGTGAAGCAGAATCTTCGGCACCTGCTGAAGAGCCTCGTGCTCGTTCAGCCCGCCCGCTGATGCGGCTCACACGGCGCACGTTTCTCGGCGGTGCGGCGGCCGCGGCCGTTGGCGGCGGAATCTACGAGCTCGTCGACCGGCTCGGGTCTGCGCCTGCACGGCCGCTCGCCGAGCCTGCCGGCATGCCCGCGGAGCAGCATCTCCTCGACCTCGCGACCACCCACAGCGAGGGCGTCGAGGTCGTCGTCCCACCGCTGCACAGCGCAGTCGTGACGGCGAACCTCGACAACCTCTCCGACCTGCGCGGCGCGCAGCGGCAGCTCGAAGACGTTCTCCGGCGCATCGACTCGACGTATGCGCTCACGCCCGCCGGGCTCGGCGTGACCGTCGCATGGAGTCAGACGTACTTCGACACGTATGTCTCCACGCAGGCGAAAGCGCACCTCCCGTACGACCGCCGCGCGCAGAAGTCGGTGCTGGTGCCGACGCGGCGATTCCCGAGCGACCCCGCCAACACGATCCTCGAAGCGAACGACGTCGCCGTCCTGTTCCGCAGCGATCGCGTGGAGCACATCGAGGCCGCACGGAAGGAGATCTTCGACCTGCCGTTCTTCACCGTGGCGAGCATCCGGCGTGGCTTTGCCGGCGGCGGCTTCGGAGGCGGCCAGAGCCTGCCCAAGAAGATGGCTGTCGCGGCCGGCGTTCCCGGCGCGGATCTCATCCCCGACGGCTCCGAGCTCTTCCTCGGCTTCACGTCGACGCAGAAAGCGGGCCTCGGCCCGGGGACGATCGCGAATCACGAGACGCTGGGGTACGTCGATCTCCGCTCCGGCTACTTCCGCAACGGCACGCACATGCATCTCTCGCACATCAGCGAGGACCTCGAAGCCTGGTATCTCAACTTCGACTTCGACGAGCGCGTGCTGACGGCGTTCCGCCCCGGCATGACGAACGTCCGGCAGGGAATGCAGACCGTTCCGCAAGGCCCGGCTGCGGTCTCACCCGAGGCGGAGCTCGTGCGCCAGTTCCACAAGACCGGACGCTTCGGCCACAGCGCGTCCATCCAGGCGACGTCTCGTCTCCTGCAGGACACCGTCGGAGAGGACGGCACGCACTACCCGAAGGGGACGGCGATTCCGCAGCGCGCCGACTTCAACACGCTCGACAATCCCTTTGCCTTCTCGGCCGACCCGAAGGGCGACGGCCTCAGCAACCAGCCGGCAGCCGGCGTCCACTTCGTCGTCTTCAACCCCTCCGGGGACGACTTCGAGCGGAACCGGCTGGCGATGGACGGTGTCTTCCCCGGCGGGAAGAAGCTCCCGGTCGCGCCGCGGAACCGCGCCGCAGGCTTCAACTCGGTGCTCACGACGACGCACCGCCAGAACTTCCTCGTGCCGCCGCGCCGGCACCGCTCGTTGCCGCTCGTCGAGCTCTGACCTAAAAGTGCGTCGCCGCCAGTAGCGCGAGCGTCAGCGACAACGGCACGAGCGCGAGGCCGAGCAGGCTATAGCGAACGATGGAGGGCTTGGCCTCCGCGGCGCGTGCAACCTGGAGCCAGAGGACCGCGGAGAGCGATCCTGACACGGCGAGGTTCGGGCCGAGGTCCAGCCCGAGGAGGAGCGCGCGCGGGTGGGCCGGAGTCTCGGCCGAGAGGACCGACGCCGCAGGCAGGTTGTTGACGAGGACCGCTGCCCCGACGCCGAGCCAGGCCGTCGTCCAGCGCCCCGTGTGCGTGGCGAGATGACCGAGGCCGTGGATCGCGCGGGCCAGCGTCCCGAAGAGGACGGCGACGCCGAGGACTCCGCCGAGCAGCACCGGGTTCGCTGCGCGCACCGAGTCCCGCAGCCGGACTCGGCCGGCGAGGACGGCGGCGGCGCCGACCGCGAGCACGGGCAGCGCAGGGCGTGCCAGCACGAGCACGAGGACGACTGCGACGGCCACTGCCGACGAGCCGGCGCGCGGCCGGAACGGCGGACGCCCGATCGCGGGTGCGAGCGTCGGTCGCAGGTGGCGCCTGAAGACGACCGCGAGGAAGACGATCGTCACGGCCACCGCGACGACCCATGCCGGCCACAGGCGTGCGGCGAACGCGGATCCCGAAACGGGGTCGTGCGCGAGCACGATCAGGTTCGTGAGGTTGGAGCCGGGGAGGAGCAGCGATGCGGAGTTCGCCATGAACACCGCGCCGTACAGAAAGGGCTCCTCGCCGAGGCCGCGATGCCTCGCTGCGTGGAGGAGCACCGGCGTCAGGAAGACGACTGCCGTGTCGAGGTTGAGGACGGCGGTGACTGCCGCCGTGACGAGCAGCAACGACGCGAGAAGCGCCGGTCCGCCGCCCGGCGCCCGAGCCGCAACGGCCCCGAGCTCGGAGAAGAGCCCTTCGCGCGCGGCGGCGACACCGACGAGGAGCAGGCCGGCGACGAGCGCGAACGCTGGCCACGCTTGCGAGAACGCCTCGTGCGCGTGCGCCCAGGTCACACGAGGAATTGCTACCCGAAAAAGGCTTGCGCCACCGCGTACCACTCCGGCGGCACGGTCTTCAGCTCCGCGGTCGCCTCGGCGAGCGGAACCGAGACAATGTCGTCGCCGCGGAGCGCGGCCATCGTCCCGAACTCGCCGGCGCGCGTGAGCTCCGCCGCCTTCAGGCCGAAGCGGGTGGCGAGCACGCGGTCGCGCGGCGTCGGGCTGCCTCCGCGCTGCACGTGGCCGAGCACGGTCACCCGCGTCTCGAACCCTGTGCGCTGCTCGATCTCCCGGCCGAGCACCTCGCCGACGCCGCGGTTGCCGAGGATGACGTGCCCGAACTGGTCGACCTCGCCGCTGTCCTGCACGCCCGGCAGCTCGCACCCCTCGGAGATGACGACGATGGAGAAGTTCTTCCCGCGCGCGTGGCGCTTGCGGATCGACTCGGTGACCTCGTCGAAGTCGACCGGCTGCTCGGGGATGAGGATCACGTCGGCGCCGCCTGCGATCCCGCTCATGACGGCGATCCAGCCCGCATGGCGGCCCATCACCTCGACGACCATGACGCGGTTGTGCGACTCGGCCGTCGTGTGCAGCCGGTCGATGGCCTCGGTCGCGATCGTCACCGCGGTGTCGAAGCCGAACGTGTAGTCGGTGCCGGAGAGGTCGTTGTCGATCGTCTTGGGGACGCCGACGACGGGGAGCCCGTACTCGGTGAAGAGCCGCGACGCCACGCCGAGCGTGTCCTCGCCGCCGATCGCTACGAGCGCGTCCAACTCGCGGTCGCGGAAGTTCTGGAGGACCTTCTCGACGCCGCCGTCGAGCTTGAACGGGTTCGTACGGCTCGTGCCGATGATCGTCCCGCCGCGCGGGAGGATTCCCGACACCTCCTGCACGCCGAGGTCCTGGAAGCGACCCTCGACGAGGCCGCGCCAGCCCTCGAGCACGGCAACGGCGTCCCAGCCCGCCTCGTCGGAGCTGCGGACGACGGCCCGGATGACCGCGTTCAGGCCGGGACAGTCGCCCCCGCCGGTGAGCATGCCGACCGTCTTCGCCACGGCCCTAGTCATAGCCGCTCGGACCGGGCTCCGTGTCCGTAATCGACGGTTTGATGCGGCGGGTGGGACTCGAACCCACACGTCCCGAAGGACAATGGCTTTTGAGGCCATCGCGTCGACCAGTTGCGCCACCGCCGCGGGCGTTCAGCATTGTAGGCCCTGCCGAAAACATGACCGACCAAGCTTGAAACCCGGGCAAGGGCGCGAAATACTCCCCCAACGCAAGTCCGAGGGCGGATAAGGCTCTTCCCGCGGCTGGAACACATCGGGTCGGACAATGGAGGAGGGAGCGTTGAGTAAGAAGCTTTCGCTGTTGGTGCTCGGCGTTGCGGCAGCCGTTGCCGTCGTCGTCGCCGGAACCACGGGCACTGCACGCAGCGCGACGGCCAGCGTGACACCGCTGCCGTCGTCGTCGTGCGGCCCCATCGTCTACAAGGGGTCCGGCTCGCCGGACTTCATCATTGCGTCTGACCTTCCGTTGCAGGGCGCGGTCCGGCACCAGACGGTGCAGGTCTCGCGCGCGGAGATCTGGGCGCTGGCGAACGCGGGCTGGAAGGCCGGCTCGTACAAGATCGGCTACCAGTCCTGCGACGACTCGACCGCTCAGACGGGCGGCTGGGACACCGCGAAGTGCGCAACGAATGCGCACCTCTTCGCCAACAACAGGTCGATCATCGCCGTCCTCGGGACGTTCAACTCCGGCTGCGCCAAGATCGAGGTGCCGATCGGCAACCGCGCCTCGCTCCTCTGGGTCAGCCCGGCGAACACGAACCCGGGTCTCACGAAGAAGTGGGACGTCGGCGAGCCGCAGAAGTACTACCCGACCGGCGTTCGCAACTTCGCTCGCGTCGTCGCGACCGACGACATCCAGGGCCCGGCCGACGCGATGTGGTCGAAGGCGCTTGGGTTCAAGAAGGTGTACGTCCTGAACGACAAGCAGACGTACGGCTTCGGCGTCGCCACGACCTACCGGGCGGCAGCGACGAAGCTCGGCATCAAGGTTGCCGGCTTCGAGGGTTGGGACGCGAAGGCGTCGAGCTATGAGGCACTGGCGACCCGGATCAAGGCGTCGGGCGCGCAGGCCGTCTTCCTCGGCGGCATCGTCTGCAACAACGGCGCGAAGCTCATGCAGGACATCAAGTCGGTGGATCCCAAGATCCAGCTGCAGATGCCTGACGGCTTCAGTGACCCGAACGCGAACGGCACCGTCGGCAACGGCTCGTACATCAGCGTCGCCGGCGAGCCGCCGAAGGCTCTGACGGGCGTGGGCGCCACGTTCATCAAGAGCTTCGGCAAGCAGATCGGCACGACCCCGAACCCGTACGCCGCATATGGCGCGCAGGCCATGGACGTCGCCCTCGAGGCGATCGTCAAGGGCGGCGGCCAGCGGGCGGCGGTCACGAAGTCCGTCTTCGGGCTCACGATCACCAACGGCATCCTCGGGACGTTCACGATCAACTCGAGCGGCGACACGAGCCTGACGCCGATCACGATCTACAAGCAGGCCGGCAAGAACCTCAACCCGGTCAAGACGCTCGTGCCTGCCGCGAGCCTGATCGGCGGGTAACGCAAGAGGACAGTTCGGTACTCCACCGGGGGAGGCTCGACCGAGCCTCCCCCGGTCTCATCAGAACGAACTCCTGATGGCAACCCACGCTCACACGGAAGTGTCGCTGCGGCGCAGGCGCTCGTACAGCTCGTACGTGATGCCCGCGGTCGCGACGCTGCTCGTCGCGCTTCTCATCGCGTGGCTCGTCGTCAACTTCGTCAAGGGGCCGGCGTACTTCGTCACCATCGGGTTCATCGGCCTCACGAACGGCGCGCTCTACGCGCTCGTCGCGCTCGGCTACACGCTCGTGTACGGGATCCTCGAGCTGATCAACTTCGCGCACGGCGACGTGTTCATGCTCGGAGGGCTCTTCTCCGCGACGATGCTCCTCTCGGTCTTCCACCTTCACGCGCACGCGTCGACGCTCGCCCTCGTGGCCGCGATCGTCGGGTCGCTGCTCGTTGCGATGGCCGCCTGCGGCATCCTCAATGCCGCCATCGAACGGGTCGCCTATCGCCCGTTGCGCGGGGCGCCTCGAGTGGCGCCGCTGATCACGGCGATCGGGATGTCGTTCATCCTCGAGGACGTCGCCATCGGCTGGAAGGGGCCCGGTTACACAGCCGTGCCGAGCCTCCTCCCGACCGGACCGGTGTTCTCGGTTGCGGGGATCACGTACACCTGGGAGAAGTTGATCGTCGTCGCGATCACGGCGCCGGTGCTCTTGCTCCTCGTCTGGTTCGTCAAGCAGACGCGCCAGGGCAAGGCAATGCGCGCGACGGCCCAGGACCGCGACGCCGCGGCGATGATGGGTATCGACGTCAACAGAACGATCTCGTTCACGTTCATCCTCGCCGGCGCGCTCGCCGGCACGGGCGGCCTCGTGTACGCGCTCTACTTCGGGCAGATCCGGTACGACACCGGCTACCAGATCGGGCTGATCGCATTCACCGCCGCAGTGCTCGGCGGGATCGGGAACCTGCCCGGCGCGGTGCTGGGCGCGCTCCTCATCGGCTTCATCCAATCGTTCAACGAGGGGCTGCTGTGGCACGCGCCCGGCAGCGACTGGACGGAGTCGATCGTGTTCTCGATCCTCATCCTCATCCTCGTGTTCCGCCCCGAGGGGCTCCTCGGGGAACGAACGCCGGAAGGCGCCTGACATGCGGCGCCGGCTCAGGGCTGCGATTTCCGCCGGCTGGTGGGAAGCCCTCGGTCGCCTCGGTCTGAGTCACGAGCGGTGGACTGCGCTGCCGACGACCGTTCGCCGGGCGGTGAAGGCTGTGATCTGGACCGGCATCAGCCTGCTGCTCGTCGCCTTCCTCGGCGTCTGGCAGTGGTCGGCGCTCCCGATGGCGGCGGTCGTCCTCGTTCTCGTTGTTCCACGTTACGGCGGTGTGACGATCCGCGGTCGGAAGGTCGGCCGGTACATCATTCCGCTCGCGGTCCTCGCCATCGCGATCACGTATCCGTTCTACGCGTACAGCGCGGACGGCGTCAGCCCGGGACTGCCGCAGCTTCCGATCTTCGGCACGTTCCCGCTCATGAGCACGATGGTGAACATGGGCATCTTCTCGATGATGGCGCTCGGGTTGAACTTCGTCGTCGGCTATGCCGGCCTGCTCGACCTCGGCTATGTCGCCTTCTTCGCGATCGGCTCGTACATGGCAGGCTGGCTCGCGTCGTCGCAGTTCTCCCAGGTCAACATCCGGTTCGGCGGCATCGGCGTCATTCAGGGGCTGACGGGGATCCACATCTCGATCTGGCTCGTGCTGATCGCAGCCGGAATCGTCACAGCGTTGGCGGGCGTCATCATCGGACTGCCGACGCTGCGCCTGCGCGGCGACTATCTCGCGATCGTCACGCTCGGGTTCGGCGAGATCCTCCCGATCGTCGCCCGTAACGGGGACAGCCTGGGCGGGTTCAACCTGACGAACGGGACAGGCGGGATCACACCGATCGATCCGCCCGGCTTCGGCAACTGGTTCCACCATCACCTCGGTCTGCCGGCGAACTACGGCGCGCTCGGAACGACGTTCGACCGGGACTACTTCTGGACCGTGCTCGTCCTCCTCCTGCTCACGATCTTCTGCAGCGCGCGCCTGCGTGATTCGCGCCTCGGCCGTGCGTGGATCGCGATTCGCGAGGACGAGGTCGCGGCCGCCGCGATGGGCATTCCGCTCATGCGCACGAAGACCTGGGCCTACGCGACCGGCGCATTCTTCGGCGGGGTCGCGGGCGCGTACTACGCGAGCTACAACGGCAGCTCGAACCCCGACGAGTTCTACTTCCAGATCTCCGTCTTCATCCTCGTCATGGTGATCCTCGGCGGGATGGGAAACATCTGGGGCGTCATCCTGGGGGCGTGCTTCCTCACCTACCTGAACTCCGAGGGGCTCAATAACATCGGCGCCTGGCTCAACGGCCACTTCGGGCCTGGCGGATCCGACTTCCAGATCTGGCACACCCCGCTCGACGTGCCGTTGTACAACTTCGGGATCTACGGCGTGATCCTCGTGGTCGTGATGTTGCTGCGACCCGAGGGCCTGATCCCGAGCCGTCGCCGCGCCGCCGAGTTCCACGAAGGCGTGCACGATCAGCCGCTCTACGACGCAGCCGTGTGATGACCGAAGCGCTTCTTCAGACCCACTCGTTGCGCAAGGAGTTCGGCGGTCTCGTCGCGGTCGACGACGTCGACTTCGTCGTGCCGGAAGGCTCGATCGTCAGCCTGATCGGGCCGAACGGTGCGGGCAAGACGACGTTCTTCAACATGCTCACGGGCGTCTACCAGCCGACGGCGGGAGCCGTCGTCTTCGCGGGCGAGGATATGACCGGGAAGCCTCCGCACGCGTACACGCAGCGCGGGATCGGCCGCACGTTCCAGAACATCCGCCTCTTCCAGAACATGACCGCGCTCGAGAATGTGCTCGTCGGGATGCATACGCGCCTGAAGGGAAACCTCATCGGGGCGATCCTCAGAACGCCGCGTGTCAAGCACGAGGAGGGTGACGCGCGCGCTCGTGCGCGCGAGCTGCTCGAGTACAGCGGGCTGCGGCGGAAGGACAGCGTGATCGGACGCAACCTGTCGTACGGTGACCAGCGTCGGCTCGAAGTCGCGCGCGCCCTCGCCACCGAGCCGAAGCTGCTGCTGCTCGACGAGCCGACTGCCGGCATGAACCCGCAGGAGACGGCGGAGTTCACCGACTTCGTCGCACGGCTGCGGGCCGACCGCGATCTCACGGTTCTCCTCATCGAGCACGACATGCGTGTGGTCATGGGCGTGTCCGACCGCGTCACTGTGCTCGACTACGGCGAGAAGATCGCCGAGGGTACGCCGTCCGACATCCAGAAGAACGATCGTGTCATCGAGGCGTACCTCGGCAGCGCGGCGGTGAGCACGTCGTGAGCGCACAGCCGGCCACGCTGCTCGAGCTGAAGGATGTGGAGACGTACTACGGGTCCATCCAGGCGCTGAAGGGGATCTCCATCGAAGTGCGCGAGGGAGAGATCGTCACGCTCATCGGCGCCAACGGCGCCGGCAAGTCGACGACGCTTCGTTCGATCAACGGGCTGAACCATCCGCGCAAGGGAACGATCTCGTTCCAGGGCCGCGACATCACGCACGATGCGCCGCACTCGATCGTCAAGAGAGGGATCGCCCAGTCGCCGGAGGGCCGCAAGCTCTTCCCGCGCATGAGCGTGACCGAGAACCTCGAGATGGGCGCGTTCCAGCGTTCCGACCGCGGCGCGATCCGTGAGGACATGGAGCGTGTCTTCACGCTCTTCCCGCGTCTGGCCGAACGGCGGACACAGAAGGCGGGGACGATGTCCGGCGGCGAGCAGCAGATGTGCGCCATAGGGCGCGCGCTCATGGCGAAGCCGACGCTGCTCATGCTCGACGAGCCGTCGATGGGGCTTGCACCGATCTTCGTCGAGCGCATCTTCGAGACGATCGTCGAGGTCAACAAGCAGGGAACGTCGATTCTCCTCGTCGAGCAGAACGCGCTCATGGCGCTGCACGTCGCGAATCGCGGCTACGTGCTCGAGACGGGAACGGTCGCGCTCGCCGACGACGCGAAGGCGCTCGCGCAGAACCCGCAGGTTCGCAAGACATATCTCGGCGAGATCTAAGCTCGACCGACGCGCAGCGGGAAGTACGGCGGGCTGAGGAGGAAGCCGATGCGCGGCGTGCCGCTCGTGCGTCCACGGGCGAGGTCGAGCGCAGCGCCGATGCCGTGCACGGGAACGAAGCCGAGCTGCCGGACGGCGGTGGCGTCGGCCGCGCCGGCGACGAGGACGGCACCCAAGCGCCCGAGCGCCGGCTGGCACGCGTTCCAGTCGCGAAACGGCAACAGCGGGTGCACGGTGCGGCCGTTGCGATAGTCCGCGATGCCGCGTGGGTTGGACGCGGCGGCGCGTTCAGCCTCGGCGAGCATCTCCGGGTCGCGGCCGATGCGCGCCGCATGGAAGAACGGGCGATACGGCGTCTGCGTGGGGTGCGCGAACGTGCGCGTGAAACGGTGGGCGAGGATGGCGGTGCCACCGTCGACCACCGGAAACGCGTCGCGCCAGAGGCGTAGGGCGAGGCCCAGGCCGAGATACGCAGCCAGCAGCGGGTTCGGCCCTTCCCGCGGAAGGTACGGGGTCGTTCCCGGCACGCCGATGACGATCGCGTCGAGCGGCCCGTCGAGCTCCGCCCGGCGAAGCTCGACCGCGCGCAGGAGCGCTTCGGCGTGCGCGACGGACGGTGGTCCGGCAAACGCTGCCGCGGCGGTCACCTCGGTCTGGAGCGAGTGCAGGATCTCGCGCCGTGCGCGATCGGGCAGCGCGGCGAAGACGTGGCGGAGCGGCGATCTCGCCACACGTTCGACCGCCTCGGGGTCGTACGGATAGCCGCGGAGCGCGCCGGATGTGCGCGGATGGTTGAGCACGAGCGAAACGCCGATCACCGGCAGCCGGCGGGCGAGCGCCCGCTCGAGCGCCACGCCGAGGTGCCAGCCCTGCGACGCGCTCGTCTCGAGGAGCGAATATGCGCCGGCCGCACGCTGCGCATGGGCATCCGCCGCGCCGAGGAGCATGGCAGGCCCGCCGTGCAGCACCGTCTCGGCGGCGCTCACGACGAGGACGAGCTCGGTCTCGACGAGCGCGCGATTCACCCGGAGCGGCGGCTGAGATGAGTCATCGAGCACGGCGAGCTCCGGGTCCTCGGCGTCGTGGATGACGACATGACCGTGGAAACGGCGGGCGAGGTCGCGTGTGACGAACCCTTCGAGCTCGCGCTGCGTCGTCCGCCGCGCAAGGCCGCACGCGACGAGGATGGTCTGGTAACCGGTTGGGATTCCGAGCCGCTCGAGCTCGTCGATCACCGCGCCGATCGCAAGCTGGCGCGGATCCGCCGCGCTGCCCGGGATCGGCAGTGCGGGCGGCTCGACGACGATCGTCGCGCGCCCGCGTCGGCGCACGAGCGCCTCGAGCGGCTCTCCTTCGAGCGGGAAGCGGAGGGCGTCGCGCACTGCCGCGCCGACATCCGCGATGCCCACGCCCGGCGCCGGCGGACGGAGCACGATCGCATCGTCCGGAGCGGCCGCGATGACGAGCTTCGTGCCTGCGAGTAACGGGATCCGGAGCATGCGCGGACCTTAGACTCGGTGCATGTCGCCGAAGACGCTCACGGGGCTCGAGCTGGAGCTCGACGATGGGCCTGCCCGCGAGTCCGACCTGTTCCTCGTCGACGGCAACAACCTCGCGTACCGGGCGTTCTTCGCCCTGCCCGAGGAGCTCGCGACCACCGAGGGCTTCCCGACGAACGCCCTGCTCGGGTTCACGAACATGCTGTTCAAGCTCCTGAGCGACTACAAACCGAAGGGCGTTGCCGTTGCCTGGGACACGCGGCCGGTCCACCGAGCCGCCGTCGCCGAGGCCGCCGACGTCGTCTACAAGGAAGGCCGCCGGCCGATGGCGGACCTCCTGCGTGAGCAGTTCCCGTTCTTCCGGCCGATCGTCGAGGCCTTCGGGTACCGCAACCTCGAGTTCGAGGGGTGGGAGGCCGACGACGTGATCGCAACGCTCGCGACTCGCGCCGACGAGGCCGGCGTGCGCACCTGCGTCGTCTCGACGGATCGCGACGCGTTCCAGCTGGTATCCGAGAACGTCTGCCTGATGATGACGCCGCGCGGCGTCAGCGACGTGCAGGTCTACACACCGGAGCGCGTCGAGGCGCGCTACGGCATCAGGCCCGACCAGATCCCCGACTTCATCGGGCTCAAGGGCGACACCTCCGACAACATCCCGGGCGTCCCGGGAATCGGCGACAAGACCGCGGGCCAGCTCGTCGCGCAGTACGGGTCGCTCGAGGGCGTGTACGAGCATCTCGACGAGCTCTCGCCCGGGCGGCGCAAGAACCTGACCGAGCACGAGGACGACGCGCGCACGTCGAAGGAGCTCGCGACCATGCGCCGCGACCTGGAGCTCGATTGCGATCCGGCCGAGCTCGTCCTCGCGCCGCCCGACCGGTCGCAGCTGCGCGAGATGTTCCGGCGCTTCGAGTTCCGCGGGTTGCTCAACCGCATCGAAACGTTGGACGAAGCACTTCCTTCCGTCGAGAGGATCGTTGCCGGGACAGGTGTTGCGTGGGAGGTCGTCGACGAATTGCCGACGCTCGTCGGATCCGTCTCAGTCGCAGTTGGAGGCGACCGCGTTGCGGTCGCCCGTGATGATGAACCCGTGCTCGTCGCGCCCCTTCCCGACGATCTCGGCCTCGCTCTTCGCGAAACGCAGGTCACTGCGCACGATTACAAGGAGCTCCCTCGCTTGACCGAGCTCCCCGCCGAGGACACGCTCATTGCCGCCTACCTCATCGAGCCGGGCCGACCCGGCTACGAGCTCGACGACCTTGCCGCCGAGTACGGCGTGGAGGCGATCCCCGATCCGGCGGCCGAGGAGGAGACGGCCGCGCTCGTGCGGAGCGCAGAAGTTCCGCGCCGGCTCGCGCCGCTGCTCCGGGCGCGGCTCCGGGAGCGCGGGAGCGAGGAGCTGTACGACCGGATCGAGCTGCCGCTCACGGCGGTCCTCGCGGCGATGGAGGACGCGGGCGTCAAGATCGACACGTATCGCATGGGCGAGATCACCGCCCGGCTCTCCGACCGAGTCGAGGAGCTGGAGTCGCGCGCATACGAGCTCGCGGGCGAGGAGTTCATGCTCGGATCGACGCAACAGGTCGCGCGCGTGCTCTTCGACGAGCTGAAGCTGACGCCGGGGCGCAAGGGCAAGACGGGCTATTCGACCGACACGCGCGTGCTGCGCACGATCCGGGACGAGCATCCGATCGTCGAGGTGCTCGAGGACTGGCGCGAGCTCACGAAGCTCGTCAACACGTATCTCGGCCCACTGCCCGCGCTGATCGGTGACGACGGCCGCCTGCACACGCACTTCAACCAGGCGGTGGCCGCGACCGGCCGGCTCTCCACCTCGAACCCGAACCTCCAGGCAATCCCGATCCGGACCGAACTGGGGCGCGAGATCCGGAGCGCGTTCGTCGCTGAATCCGGACACAGGCTCGTGTCGGCGGACTACTCCCAGGTCGAGCTGCGGATCCTCGCGCACGTGTCGGGCGAGCCGAAGCTGCGCGAAGCGTTCGCGCGCGGCGAGGACATCCACGCGGCGACCGCGGCCGAGGTGCTCGGCAAGGATCAGGCGACGCTGACGAAGGACGAGCGCAACATCGCGAAGATGGTCAACTTCGGGATCATCTACGGCATCTCCGCATTCGGTCTCTCGGAGAACCTCGAGATTCCGCGCGACGAGGCGCAGACGTACATCGACACGTATCTCGCGCGCTTCCCGCTCGTGCAGGACTTCATCCAGCGGACGATCGAGCAGGCCGAGCGCGACGGCTACGTGACGACGCTGCTCGGCAGGCGACGGCCGGTCCCGGAGATCCGCGCGTCGAACCGTCAGACGCGAGGGCTCGGCGAGCGCCTGGCGGTCAACTCGGTCATGCAGGGGACGGCAGCCGACATCATCAAGATCGCGATGGTGAACATCCACCGCCGGCTGCGCGACGAAGGCCGCAGCTCGCGCCTCGTGCTGCAAGTCCATGACGAGCTGCTCGTCGAGGCGCCGGATGCAGAGGTCTCGACGATCAAAGAGCTCGTGCGCAAGGAGATGTGCGACGCGTATCCGCTCGACCCGCCCCTGGCCGCCGACGTCGGCGCCGGCGACGACTGGAACGAAGCGAAGGAGTAACTAGAACGCGTCGGGGACCGAGTCCGGCACCAAGCCCAGACCTTGCCGGAGCTCTTCAATCAGCTGCTGGGCCTCGTCCAGCAACCGTGCCAGAGGATCGAGCTCTTCCCGTGGCACCTCCACCGTGACCCGAACCGGCGAGCGGGCGCTCGATGACACCGCGAGTGTCTCCTGGCCGTCGCGCACGAGTGCGGTGAGGTCCAGGTACTCGTCACGGCCGAGGCGCGCGCCCGCGGCGAAGCGCGCGTCCGCGGCTCGGAGCCGCCCGGCCAGGACGCCCGGGTAGTGGCCGGGCACGTGCACGGTGGCCTCTCCGCCGCGCAGTCCGACC
>Ga0208219_1000031_pt1 | contig 71720 bp, 64 predicted proteins | sample NGESurshal072012_7_FD_184469 | JGI IMG/M metagenome (GOLD analysis project Ga0208219, IMG submission 184469) | Arctic peat soil microbial communities from Barrow, Alaska - NGEE Surface sample 53-2 shallow-072012 (SPAdes) | ecosystem: Environmental > Terrestrial > Soil > Wetlands > Peat ... | reverse complement strand
CGGGCCGCCGTGGTCCGGCCCGTCCTGGGCCGGCCCGGCGTCCGGTGAATCGGCGGGCCCGGCCCTCATGCTGGCGCTAGCCGGGCCCGCCGGCGTCCGTCCGCTCACTCCGGCGGCGCCCATCGCGGATAACCCGCCATTACTTGCTCGGCTGGGGCAGCGCGCACTTGACCTTGGGGTTGGCTCCGGTGTAGTTGAGCGGGCCGGCCAGGATCGTCACGGCGATCGTGCCCGCCTTCGCGCACGTCGCCTTCGAATCGGTGAAATAGTGGCGCTGGCCCGCGGCGATGGCCCCGATGACCAGCCAGATGACGATCAACACACTAATGATGCGCATCTCTACCTCCGACTAGGCTGCTTCGCTCGAGCGAGGTCATCAGCCGCTTGCTTGCATTGTGCGCCCTAGGTACCTTCCGCGCCCTGGAGTAAACGGCCGCGCGGCCTCGATCTGCTGACGAGCGCAGGCTAGCGGGCAGGCGGCCAGGTGCGGGGGCGAAAGCGGCAGCCATGTCGCGCTAGATCGCCTGGTTTCGGCGCGGGCCGGCTAGCTGGCCAGGCGGGCCGCGGCGACGCCGGTAAGGTCGGCGATTCGCGCCAGCACGCCCAGCTCCAGGAAGCTGACCAGCGGGCTGCGGGCGCAGCGCGCGATGGCGATGGCGCCGGCCGCGGCGCCGCAGGACATGATCGGCCCGACGGCCACCGAGTGCGCGCCGAGCGCGGTGATGACGGGCTCGCCGCCGGGCAGCGTGCCCAGCAGCGACGGGTCGCGCACGGACGCCTGGACCAGCGGGGTGCGCCGCCGCACCGCCGACCTGATCAGGGGGCACGCACCGAGGGCGACCTGGGTCAGCGCGCGGGCCAGGACCGCATCGGGACGGGTGGCCGCGACGGCGCGAGCCGGGTCGCAGCCGAACAGGTCCACGAACACCCAGTCAGCGAAGGGCCCGGCCAGCGCGCTGGCCGTCTGGGCCTGGAGTTCCCGCTCGGCGCTCGCGGCCGCGGCGACGTTCGAGGCCCTGGCCAGAGTGTCGAGCGCGATCGTCCACACCGCCTCCGGACCAGCTCGCTCCGGTCCAGGCCGGCCGCCCCGCCCTGACGGGGCAGCGGACGGCGGCCAGCTGCCTGGTTCGCTCATCATCAGTCCCTGCCGGCCGCTCGGCGGTGGCCCGTTGTTTCCGCATCTCTTGACCGAGTAGCTCTGCCCCTCACTGCCGGCCGCAAACTCCGGTGCCATCGGCGCAACTTGCTGCGCTAACCCGGCGCGCCCAGCAGCGGATCCATGTCCTGCCCGCCCTGGTCGGGATCGGCCGGCGCTTCCGGCAGGTCGGACCGGGCCTTGCGCGCGCCGATCCACGAGTCGACGATGGCCCACTGAACTCGCAGCCACTGGTACTGCCCGGCCGGGTCCGCCGGCACGGTCTGGACGGCCTCATACCACCAGCGCACCGTCATCGGCCGGTCCCGCAGCGGCAGCGCCCTCCAGACCATGGCCGGGCTGACCAGGTCCTCCAGGCCCGTGTGCGCGACGATGACGACACCCAGGTCCGGCCGCGCCGTCAGGCAGGCCAGGACGCCCGCCGGGCGCGGCGGCAGCACATGCGGATTGTCCGCCGCGTCCGCGGCCGCCTGCCGGTTCGCCCGGCGCCGCAGCCGCGCGATCGCCCGGTGGTAGCGGCGCGGCGTCCAGTTCCGGCCCTCCGGGAAAATCAGCATCGCGTCACTGCCACGCAGGCTGCGGGCCAGTCCCGCCAGCCGCTCCGGCAGATCCGCACGCGCGCTGCGAGCAGGCAGGAAGCAGGCCGAGAGCCGGTTCAGCATGATGTCCAGGCCAGGGTCCCATTGCAGGCTTTGCTTCAGGACGATCCGCGGCGTCCGCTGGTAACGCGAGAGCAGCAACTCGACCAGCGTGAACGAGTCTCCCGGTCCCGCGTGCCGGGCCAGGACCAGCACCGGCCCGGCACCAAGCCCGACCACGCCCGGCGGCTCCTCCAGCCGGAGCCGGAACCCCAGCAGGGGCGTAGCGGCCGACCTCAGCAGGCTCAGCGCCCAGCGCAGCAAGCCGGTGTGGGCCTGCTGCCAGCGCTCGTCATCACGGCGGGCGGCGACGGGATGCGCCAGCCAGAGCGCGGTGCAGCCCAGCAGCAGGCTGACGTCGACGAACAGGTACACCACCGCGAGCAGCGCCAGCCGGGTGGCCGGAACCCGGCGGCCCAGCGGCCAGGCCAGGGCGCCCAGCCCGGCCACCACCAGCAGCAGCGCGGCCACGGCCGTCGCGACTAATGGCCAGATCGGCCCCAGCACGGCCCGGCGAACTGGCCCCGGCGGCGGCCTCACCGGGTGTCCGGCAGTCCGGCCAGGTACGCGGCCGTGGCCCGGTAGCCGCGCTCGATGCGCGTGCCTACGTCGGCCGAGCTCCGGTACCGCATGGAGATCAGGGGGGTGTTTTCCTCGCCGCTGGGCAGCACGTGCGCGCTTACCGCCGCGGGCAGCGTGGCCATCTCCTCGACGAACCGGTGCCGCCGGGCTATCTCGAACGCGACCAGGCCGAGGTCCCATGGAGAGCGCGGCGCCGCAAGCGGTCGCTCGATCCGGCCCACGTGCAGCACGTAGATCTCCGTCGCGCCGAGGGCCAGTGCCCGGCCGACCGGGATGGAGTGCACCAGCCCACCGTCCAGGAAATGCTCGCCGTCAATCTCGGCGGGCGGCAGCAGTCCGGGCACCGCGCAGGAAGCGAGCACGGCGTCAGCCAGCGGCCCCGAGCTGAACCAGTGCGCCGCGGCCTTCTCGATGCTGGCCGCCACGCACTGGAACGGGACCGTCAGGTCCTCGATGCGCTCGGGCAGGCTATCGGCCATCAGCCGGCGCAGCGGCTCGGCGGAATGCAGGTGAGTCCGGTGCCGGGCCAGCGTGCTGGCCTGAGACAGCAGGGAGCCGGCGAACATCCCCGAGCCGGACAGCGACTTCCACAGGTCGGCCAGCACCTCGACGCCATCCAGCGACGGGTCGGCGGCGATTGCGGCGCCGTTCAGGGCCCCGACGCTGGTGCCTAGGACCATCGACGGACGCCGGCCGGACTCCAGCAGCGCGCGCAGCATCCCGACCTGCGTCGCGCCCAGTACCCCGCCGCCTCCGAGCACGAACGCCGGCCGAGGCGCCGAGCCTGGCCCAGAATGCATGAGCGCATTGTGGCACGCCGCCGACCTGCCGTTACTCGCAGCCGGGCCGGCGTCGTGAACCACCTGGGGCCGCGGCCCGTATCAGGGGCAGCCCAAGCAGGCCGACGCTGCGCAGACTCCGCCGTCCTGCGTCACATACGATCGCGCAGGCGCCCGGGACTGGACGGGCAAGCCCGCCGCTGAGGAACACATGGCCGTTGTCGCCCTGGTGATCTGGCTCGGGACCGCCGCCGGCGGACTGTACCTGCTGGCTATCTGGCTGATCGAATACGACCGCGACTTCCAGACGACGAAGGCGACCCGGCTGCCGATCCCGGTGATCGGGACGCACGCGCTGCTGGCAGTGGCCGGCCTGGCGGTGTGGTCGGCCTACGTGCTCCTGGATTCCGACCGGCTGGCCTGGACCGCGGTGGCCATCCTGGGCTGCGTCGCCGCGCTCGGGGTCGCCATGGCCAGGCGCTGGTTCCAGTCCCGCCGGGCCGCCACCGTCGGGGCGCCGCGGGGCGGCCCGCCCCGCGACGCGCCGGAGCCCGTCCCGCCCGAACGGCACTTCCCCCTGCCGGTCGTCATCGGCCACGGGGTCTTCGCCGTGGTCACGATCGCCCTGGTGCTGCTGACGGCGCTCGGAGTAGGGAGCAGCTGACCCGCCCGCGCCCGGCAGGCTTTCCCCGGGCTGGATGCAGGCCCTGCTCGGCCTGGGCAAGGCGACGGCGGCCGGGACCGCGGCCGCCGATGCCGTCTGCCGCCTCGGTGCCGCCGCCGGCATAACCTGGCTGCTGCCCGCCTGCCGCCGGCCAGGACGGCGGGCCCACGGCCGAGGAGGAGACCTGAGCAGCGCGCCTGTGCCCGTCACCGCGGAGAGCGTGGAGCGAGCCCGGGACCGGATCGCCGCGCTGGTTGACCCGAGCCCCGTCATCCGGTCGCCGCGGCTGTCGGCCCAGCTCGGCGTGCCGGTCTGGCTGAAGCTGGAGTGCCTCCAGCCGCCGGGGTCGTTCAAGGTCCGCGGCGCCGCCAGCAGGATGCTGGCCCTGCCGCGGGAGCAGGCGGCCCGTGGCGTGATCACCAGCTCGGGGGGGAACCACGGCGCGGCCGTCGCCTACGTCGCCCGGCTGCTGAGCATTCCGGCCACCATCTGCGTGCCCGAGACCGTCGACCCGGTCAAGCTGCGCGCGATCCGCGACTACGGCGCCGAGGCGGTCGTCGGGGGGGCCAGCTACGACGACGCGGAAGCGGTGTCGCGGCGGCTGGAGCGTGACCGCGGGCTCGCTTACGTGCACGCGTTCGACGACCCGGACGTGATCGCCGGGCAGGGCACGATCGGCCTGGAGCTCATCGAGCAGGTGCCCGATCTCGCCGCTGTCGTGGCGGCAGTGTCCGGCGGCGGCCTGATCGGCGGCCTGGGCACGGTCCTGAAGGGGCTGCGGCCGGGGGTGGCCGTGATCGGCGCCTCCGCCCAGAACGCGGCCGCCATGGTGGCCAGCCTGCGGGCCGGCCGCCCGGTCGACGTGCCCGTTCAGCACACCCTGGCCGAGGTACTGGGCGGCGGCATCGGCCTGGACAACAGGTGGTCGCTGGCTGCCGTCCGGGCGCACGTCGACGAGCATGTGCTGGTGACCGAGGACGAGATCGCCGCCGCCATGCTGTTTACTCTGCGCGTGCACCGGGTCGTGGCCGAGGGCGGCGGCGCGGTCGGCGTGGCCGCGGCGCTGGCCGGGAAGCTGGCCCCGGCGGGCGGCCCGCTGGCCATCGTGGTGAGCGGCGGGAACGTGGATCCGGCGGCGGTGCTGGCCCTCCAGGGCGCCCGCGACGAACAGGCCGCCCGCGACGAACAGCAGGACAGGAAGGAATGAACGGCTCATGACAGCAGGCCGGGACGTGGTGATAGTCGGCGGCGGGCACAACGGGCTGGTCGCGGCCGCCTACCTGGCTCGCGGCGGGCTGCGCACCCTGGTCTGCGAGCAGCGCGAGGTGGTCGGCGGCGCGGCGGTCAGCGAGCACCCGTTCGGACCCGACTTCACCGTGACGTCGCTCTCGTACGTGGTCTCGCTGCTGCCGCCGGGCCTGGTCCGCGATCTGCAGCTGGCCCGGCACGGCTATTACGTCTTCCCGCAGGGGCCGTACTTCGCGCCCCGCGCCGAGGGCGGCTACCTGCGGCTGCCCGACGACCAGGCGCAGCGGCACCAGGAGATCGGGAAGTTCTCCCGCCGGGACGCCGCCGCGTACGAGGACTACGAGGCGCACCTGGCCGGCCTGGGCGCGATCCTGGGACCGCTGCTGGAGGAGATCCCGCCCCGGCTGGGGTCCCGGCGCCCGCAGGACCTGTGGCGGCAGGGCCTGCTGCTGCGGCACCTGCGCAAGCTCGACACCCGCAGCGCCGTTGACGTCACCCGGATGCTCACTGGCAGCATCGCTGACCTCGTGGAACGCTACTTCGAGAGCGACGCCATGCGCGGCCTGCTGTCGGTGTCGGGCGTGATCGGGACCTGGGCCGGGCCGCGGTCGGCCGGGACCGCCTACGTCATGCTGCACCATCACGTCGGCGACACCGGCGGCCAGTCGGGGGCGTGGGGCTTCCCGCGCGGCGGGATGGGCGGCGTCACCAGCGCGCTGGCCGCGGCGGCGCGGTCGTTCGGCGCCGAGGTGCGGACCGGTGCCGAGGTAGCCCGGATCCGGACCCGGGGCGGCCGGGTGACCGGCGTCACGCTGGCCAGCGGGGAAGAGGTGGATGCCCCGGTCGTGGTCACCACGGCGCATCCGCAGATCTCGTTCCTCCGGCTGGTCGATCGCGCCGACCTGCCCGGCGAGTTCGTCGCCGACATCGAGGGCTGGCAGACCCGGTCCGGCACGGTGAAGATCAACCTGGCGCTCGACCGGCTGCCGGTGTTCGCCAGCCACCCGCAGGTCGATCCGCAGGTACACGGCGGGACCATCGTCCTGGCCGAGAGCCTGGACGATATCGAGAACGCCTACCAGGAGGCGGTCGCCGGGCGCCCGTCAGCGGCGCCGTTCGCCGACATCTGCATCCCCAGCGTCTTCGACGACTCCCTGGCGCCGCCGGGCCAGCACGTCATGTCCATGTTCACCCAGTGGGTCCCGCACACCTACGCCGACGATCCCGACCCCGGCGCGCTGACTGCCTACGCCGACGCCGTCATCGCCCGGATGGAGGCGGTGGCGCCCGGCTTCACCGCCTCGGTACTGCACCGCCAGGTGATCGGCCCGCACCAGATGCAGCAGGAGTACGGGCTGGTCGGCGGGAACATCTTCCACGGCGAGCTGAGCCTCGGGCAGATGTTCCACGCCCGGCCGGCGGCCGGCTACGCCGACCTGCGCACCCCGGTCGCCGGGCTGTACCAGGCGGGGTCGGCCACGCACGGCGGCGGCGGGGTCACCGGCATCCCGGGCCGCAACGTGGTGCACCAGATCCTGGCCGACCGCCGCGCCGCCCGCTGGCGCCGCCACCGCCCCGCCTGACGGTCGGCGCCCGGTCATCTCGGCCGCTGAGGCCGGGCCTGCCAGGTTTCAGGCCGGCGCGCGGCCTGGTAGAGCACGTCGACCTGGCCGGGCTCCAAGACTGCCGGCCTCTGGCGGAGCCACCTGCGCAGGGCGGCCGGGGAGCGCAGGACGGCCACGTCCGGCGGCCCGCCCCGTACCACGGTGAAGCGCCGCGCGCCGACGAAGACGACGGCCGACTGAACCGGCACGGTGGCGCCCACCGCCCGAGCCAGCAGCCTACGGGCGCGGTCGGCCTCGGCCCGTGACTTCCGCACGTAGTCCACCTTGATTCCGCCGACGGTCATGCCGTACTCGCCCACCCATACCGCCGTGCCGGTGACCTTCGTATTGATGGTCACGACGCCGAACCCCGCGATGACGACGTGGTCGATGTCGGTCCCGTGCTGGCCGACGGGGACCGCGTGCAGGACCTGCCACCCGTAGCGGGCCGCCCAGCGCTCCAGCTTGCGTCCGGCAACACGCTCCCCGCGGGCGCCGATGGCGAACGACCGGGCGGCGGTCCGGATGCCCAGCAGGTCGGCCGCCGTGGTCAGCAGCGCATGCTCGCGGCGGAGTTCCCTGCCCCGGGCGCTGGCCGCCGCGCCGGGCTTGTTGCGGGCCAGGTCGGCCACGTTCTGATCGTCGGGGCCGGCTGCGGGCACGTCATCCGGACGCCGCCCGGATGCCGCCCGTTCCCGACGGGGTAACTCCGGTACCGGAACCGGAGGGACTGCGGGGCCGGCCAGCCGCCCGTCGCGGCGCAGCCGCTGGCATTCCGCCTGCACCTCCGCCCAGAACGCCTCTTCCAGCTCCGGCCGCTTCAGCACGAACCGCCCCGAGCGCGGGTCACTCCAGCCCACCTCTAACCCGGCTGCCAGCACATAGATCCGCAGCTGCCCATAGCGCTGCCATACGCGTGTCGTCACAACACCTACTATGAGCGGCAATCTCGATGGCCGCCGAACTCGCCCGCGGCGTACCCGGCCGCGCACGGTTGGCCGGAGCCGGGGCGACGGCGGCTAAGATCCTGGGCATGACCGCACCGGCCGCGACCACCCGCGACGTCCGTCAGCAGGGAAACCTGCAGGTCCTGGCGTGGCCGGCGCTGGACGGGCACGACGCCGAGATCATGGTGACCACCAGGCCGGGCGGCGCATCAGCAGGGCCTTACGCGTCGCTGAACTTGAGCCTGAGCGTCGGCGATGAGCCGGGCGCAGTGCTGGAGAACAGGCGGCGGGTAGCGGCCGCGCTGGGCGCCGACCTGGGTGACTTCGTGTTCGCCCGGCAGGTGCACGGCGCGCGGGCGCAGATCGTCTCAGCCGCCGACCGGGGCCGGGGAGCCCGCGGCCGCGGCGATGCCATCCCCGACGCCGACGCCCTGGTTACCGGGGATCCCGGCACCGTCCTGGCCATCCTGGTCGGCGACTGCGTGCCCGTCGTCCTGCTTGACCCGGCCGCGCGGGTGCTGGCCTGCGTGCACGCCGGCTGGCGCGGCACCGTCGGGCGGGTCACGGCGGCCGCGCTGGCCGAGATGGCCACCCTGGGGGCCCGGCCGCAGAACGTGCTGGCCGGCATCGGCCCCGCGATCGCCGCCGACCGCTATCAGGTGGGCCAGGAGGTGGCCGAGCAGGTCAGCCGGGCCTTCCCTGGCGACACGGCCAGCCTGCTCCGCCCGGATGGCTCCGGGAGATGGCTGCTCGACCTGCGGGAAGCCAACCGCCGCAGCCTGATCGAGGCCGGCGTCCCGGAGCACCAGATCCACTTGGCCGCCGTCCCGACCGGCCCGGCCACCAGCCCGGCCGACCCGGGCGCCAGCCCGGCCGATGCCGTTACCAGCCCGGACGGGCTGTTCTTCAGCGACCGGACGGCCCGGCCCTGCGGCCGGTTCGCGCTGGTCGCCCGGCTCGCGCCCCCTGGAATCGCGCCCTCCGGCGGCAAAGACCGCCCCCGCCAGCACGAGGAGGGCGCTTGACGTCCGCACCGCCCTTCCGTTACGAGTCCTACCGCCTGGACCCTAGCCAGGGCCTGCTGTCGTGCCGGTACTCGCTCGGCGACCGGCAGTTCGAGGAGCGGATCACCTTCGCGGCCGACGGCCGGTGGGACGATCCGGCGGTGGCGGAGGCCGCCCGGCTGGTGTTCCTCCTGGCTGGCGTCTCCTACTACAAGACCGCCGCTCCCGGAGTCATCGACCTCGGCCAGACCGCCGTCAGCGACACCGAGCGCCGCTTCCTGCGCGCCTTCTACCTGGACGGGCTCGGCGAGTTCGGCTACCGGAACGGCCTGGACCTGTCCGGCCTGCGGATCGACGGTCCGCAGCGGAGCAGCCCGGCGGGCGAGCCGGCGTCCGCCCGGCCCGGTCCCGCCCAGCCGGTGCCGCTCAGGCCGCTGGTGCCGTTCGGCGGGGGCATCGACTCCATCGTCACGGTCGAGCACGTGCGCCACCGCGCCGACGCGGCGCTGTTCATCATGAGCAGGCCCGGCGACCGGTTCGACGCCATCGAGGCGCCGGCGGCCGTGACCGGGCTGCCCATCGTGCGCGCCGGACGCGAGATCGACCCGCAGCTGCTGCGATCCCGGGAGCTCGGCTTCCTGAACGGCCACGTCCCGGTGACCGGGATCCTCTCGGCGATCGCCGTCCTGGCGGCCGTGCTCGATGGCCGCGACGCCGTGGTGATGTCGAACGAGTGGTCCGCCTCCATCCCGACGCTGGAGGTGGACGGCCGGCCGGTCAACCATCAGTACTCCAAGAGCGCGACCTTCGAGGCCGCGTTCCGCTCGGTGCTGGCGGCGACGCTGGGCGAGCGGCTCGATTACTTCTCCGCCCTCCGGCCGTTCACCGAGCTCTGGGTAGCCCAGCGGTTCGCCGGGCTGACCCAGTACCACGGCACCTTCCGTAGCTGCAATCACGCGTTCCACCTGGACCCGGCGCTCCGGCTGGATCACTGGTGCGGGCACTGCGACAAGTGCTGCTTCATCGACCTGATCCTGGCGCCGTTCCTGACCGCGGCCGAGCTGAGCGGCATCTTTGGCGGCCGGGAACCGCTCGCCGACGACACGCTGGCCGACAAGTTCCGCGCCCTGCTCGGGACCCTGCCCGGAGCCAAGCCGTTCGAGTGCGTCGGCGAGGTCGGGGAATGCCGCGCCGCCGCCCTGCTCGCGGCCGGACGGCCGGACCGCGCCGGGTCGGGCCTATTGCAGCGGCTCGCCGCCGAGCTAGCGGGGCTGCCCGGTCTGCCGGCGGCCGCGGAGCTTCTCCGGCCGGTCGGCGATCACTTCATCCCGGACAGTTATGCGCCCCAAGATCTCCTGGTCTGACCTGCGCGGCGCCCGCGTCGGCGTCTGGGGCCTGGGCGTCGAGGGGGCCGCGAACCTGGCCCGCCTGCGCACCATGGGAGTGGAGCCGGTGCTCGTCGATGACCGGCCGCCGCCCGGCGACGTGGGCGGCCTGCCGGTGTTCGCCACCTCGGACAGCGGACTCGCCGCCCTGACCCACTGCGACGTGGTGGTCAAGTCGCCGGGCATCAGCCGCTACCGCCCCGATGTCGCGCAGCTGGAGGAACGCGGCGTGCCGGTGGCCGGCGGCCTCGGGCTCTGGATGCAGGAAGCCGACACCAGCCGCGTGCTGTGCGTCACCGGCACCAAGGGCAAGAGCAGCACGACGGCCATTGCCGGGCACTTGCTGGCCCGGCTGGGCTACTCGTGCCTGGCCGGCGGCAACATCGGCACACCGCCCTGGGACCCGGCCCTGGACGGCGTGGCCTACGACTACTGGGTCATCGAGATCTCCAGCTACCAGGCCACCGACCTGGCCATCTCGCCGCCCGTCGTGGCCGTCACCTCGCTGCACCCCGATCACCTGGACTGGCACGGCGGCGTCGCGGCGTACTACCGGGACAAGCTGTCCGCCTGCTCCCAGCCGGGGGCGGACCTGACCGTCGCCAACGGCGACAGCGACCTGATCCGGGAGCGGGAGCCGATGCTCGGCCCGCGGATCCGCTGGGTGCACGCGGCGGACGACCCGGACGCGGACTGGATGGCGCCGCTGGCCCTGCTGGGCACCCATAACCGCCGTAACGCCCTCATCGCCCGCGCCTGCCTGACCGCGCTCGGCGTGCCGCAGGCCGGCGATGACGCGGCGCTGCGCGACGCCGCGGCGGGCTTCGAGCATCTCAGCCACCGGCTGCAGCCCATCGGCACCGTCGAGGGAGTCACCTTCGTCGACGACAGCCTGTCCACGAACGTGCTCCCGACCCTGGCCGCGGTGGACGCCTTCCCGGGCCAGCGGGTGGCCCTGATCGTCGGCGGCCACGACCGCGGCATCGACTACGCTCCGCTCGCTGCCGGCCTGGCCGCCCGGGGGGTGCCGACCCTGGTCCTGGCGCTGCCCGACAGCGGACCCCGGATTCAGGCCGCCATCGAGGCCGCCGGTCGCGGCCGGCTGGAGGTCATGGCCTGCCCCGATCTCGACGCGGCCGTCCGGGCCGGCTTCGGCTGGGCGCGGCCGGACGGGATCGTGCTGCTGTCGCCGGCCGCCCCCAGCTTCGGCGTCTTCCGGAACTACCGCGACCGCGGCGAGGCGTTCGCCCGCGCGATGCGGTCCTGCGGCCCAGCTGACGGCGATGCACAGGCGATGAAAGAGGGCACGTCCTGACCGTGGACACCAGGCTCTCTCCCGTAACGTTGCGTGCCCTCGCCGATGTCGTCGGCGAGCAGCATGTCCTGACCGGCGAGGCGACCTCCGGCTTCGCCGTCGACTGGACCGGGCGGTTCCGGGGGCATACCCCCGCGGTGCTCCGGCCTCGTGACACCGAGCAGGTCGCGGCGGTGCTGGCGGCGTGCACCGCGGCCGGACTGGCGGTCGTGCCGCAGGGCGGCAACACCGGCCTGGTCGGCGGGGGCGTGCCGCTGCACGGCGAGGTCCTCCTCAGCCTGGCCCGGCTCACCGACCTGAGCGAGGTAAACCTGGATGCCCGCCAGGTCACCGCGGGCGCGGGCGTCACGCTGCGCCGGGTCGCGGGTGCCCACCCGGATCTGGACCTGGGCATCCTGATCGCCAGCCGGGACAGCGCGACCGTGGGCGGCGCCGTCGCGACGAACGCCGGCGGCCTGCGGGTGCTCCGCTACGGGCCGATGCGGTCCCAGCTGCGCGGCGTGGAGGCGGTCCTATCGGACGGAACCGTCGTGTCCCACCTGTCCGGCCTGGTCAAGGACAACACTGGTTACGACTACCCCGCGCTGCTGGCCGGCTCAGAGGGCACCCTGGCCGTCATCACCCGGGCGCGATTGCAGCTCGTCCCGCGCCCGCGAGACCCGGTCACCGCCCTGGTCGCCCTGGGCAGCCTGGCGGAGGTGCACGATCTGGCCCGCAGCGCGCTGACGGCGGTGCCCGGGCTGCAGTCGGCCGAGTACCTTGCCCGCGACGGCCTGGAGATCCTCATGGCCCGGGCCGGCCTGCGGCCGCTCGCCTTCGATCAGGCAGCACCCGGTCCGGTGCCGCCGGCGTACCTGCTGCTGGACGCGGCCGGGCCGGGAGCGCTCGACGACCTCGGCAGTCTCATCGGCGATCTGCCCGCCGCCGTGGCGCAGGCGCCCGCCGATCGCGCCCGGCTCTGGGCCTACCGGGAACGCCTGCCGGAGGCGGCCGGGTTCCTGGGCGTGCCGATCAAGCTGGACGTGTCGGTGCCCGACGACCAGTGGGTGCGGCTGGCCGGCACGGTCACCGCTGCGGTCGCGGCGGCCGACCCCGGCGCGATCGTCATCACCTACGGTCACGTCGCCGACGGGAACGTGCACGTCAACGTGGTCCCGGCGGCTCCGGCCGACGGCCGCCACGAGGATGCCGTGCTGCGGCTGGTCGCCTCGCTCGGCGGCTCGATCTCCGCCGAGCACGGCATCGGCGTGCTCAAGGAGCGCTGGCTGGACCTGGCCCGCTCCCGCGCGGAGCGGGCGCTGTTCGCCAGGATCCGCTCGGCCTTCGACCCCGCCGGCACGCTCAACCCCGCCATCCTGCCGCGCTAGCCCTCGCGCCGCCTGAGCATCCTGCCGCCAGGGCCCGCCCGCGCTAGCGTCCCGCCCGCTAGCCCTCTCGCCGAACGACGTCACTGGGCATCTGCTGTCGTTCCGGCGGCAGCTCCGGCCCAGCGATGCCGCCCGCAACGTCATGGACGTGCATCTGCTGCTCAAACAGCAACAGCAACAGCAACCGCCCGTCCATGTCGTTCCCGCCGCGCTTCCTGGCCACCTGACGACCTGGCGCCCAGCCACGACGGTCATTGCTAGCCGCCGGCGGCCTCGAAGGCGCGGCCGACCTGGGTGACCACGGGGCCGCTGGCGAACAGGCCCAGGTTGCCGTCACCAGACGACACCGGGAGGGCGAACCAGGCGTAGCGCTGCACGTATCCCAGGCTGGCCAGCATCGAGGTAGCGGCGGTCAGGAAGGCGGCCTGCTGCCCGTCCGTCGGGAACATGGGCGAGCCGCCGTAGTTGACCAGGCCGAGCTCGGTGATCCAGATCGGCAGGTGGTAACGCTGGTAGATCGCCTGCAGGTAGCTCTTAAGCTCGCTGACGGCCGCGCTGGTCAGGAAGTTCCCCCCGTACCAGTGCACGGTGATGAAGTTGACCCGGTAGGCGCGGGCGGCGGCACCCTGCATGAACTGGTCGAGCCAGGAGCCGGGCGTCGCGGCGTTGTCCGCCACCGCCGGGCTGCCTAGCTGCATGCCGGTGGCCATAAGCTGCGGCCACAGGCTCAGCGCCTGGGCGACGGACATGTTGGCCTGGCTGGTCAGGTCCGGCTCGTTGAACCCCATCAGGTAGTTGCTCTCGCTCCGGGCCTGGCTGAGCTCGGCGCTGGTGACGTCGCCCGCTGCCCGGATCATCGGCACGAAGCCGACCCCGGGCGGGCTGGCAATGCCCGAGTGGCCGGTGGACCAGGTGTAGTACCACGAGGCCCCCGACTCGGCAAGGGCCTGGCTGACGCCCGGGAAGGTCCAGGCGCTCGCTCCCTTCATGGTGCTGGTGACCACGGCCGGCGCGGGCCGGGGCCGGGGCCTGTGCCGCGGCCGCCGGGCCGGCGCGGAGGACGGCGCAGCCGCGATGGTGATGGTCGTCTTGGGCTGAAGGGCCAGGGTGTGGGCGGGCGGAGTCTTGGCCGGGCCGGAATGCACCCGGGCCACGACGACCGCGCCGGCGGCCACGCAGCCGGTGGCCGCGACCGCCGCCGCCACTACCTTGGGCTGCAGCGAGGCGGCCACCTTCGGCAGCAGCCGCAGGTGACGCGCCGCGGCCACATGCTGGGGCAGGGCATGCGGGTGCAGGGCATGCTGGGGCAGGACGTGCTGGGCATGCTGGCCAGGCGCGAGGTGCCGGGCCGCCGCGGCGAGCGGGATCGCCAGCAGCGGGGCCGGGACCAGCGGCAGCCCGTTCAGCAACTGCTCGGCCGGAACCATGTCCGTAAGGTGAGCGCCGCAGCGCTCGCACTCGCGCACGTGCCGGGCCACTCGCTTGCGCCACAGCGGGCTGGGCGCGGAGTCCCAGCCGGTGACGGCCTCGGCCAGGCCATCACAGGGCGGCCGGGCCCCCAGCGCGCGGACTACCATCCGGGCGGTGGTCAGCCGGTCCTTCATCCGGCCGATGCGCACGGCGGTGTGGGCGGGCGTCATGCCCAGCCCGGACGCCACGGCGCTGCGGTCCAGGGTGCCCGCAGCTTCCTGCCACCACAGCGCCAGCACCTCACGGTCCTCGTGATCCAGCCAGCGAGTGGCCTCGGCGGTCTCGCGGCGCTGGCCGGACAGCCCGAGCCGCAGGATGGTCACGTCGACGAAGTCGGCGCCGGGATCGGCCACCTCTGCCGCCGGGTCGCGCGTCACCTGGGGCTGCCGGGCGGCGACATAGTCGCGGACCTGCCGGACGGCGACCGCTACCAGCCAGGACCGGAAGGCTGCGGGATCGCGCAGGTCCCCGATGTTGCGCACGGCCCGCAGCATCGTCTCCTGGACGACGTCGTCGGCGTCGGCGTGACCGTTCATCGCCCGCCCGACGATGTTGTAGAGCAGGGGCAGGTACTGGGCGAGCAGCTTTTCCAGGGCCGTGCGGTCACCCCGCTGGGCGGCGATGACTAGCTGCACGTCGGCGCCACCGCGTCTGATCGCTCGCATCGCACCTCATTTCCGCCAGATCACGCGGCCGCCGCTGGCTCAGCGCCCGCGCACCGAAACCGGCCACTTCTTTCACATCGGAGACGCCGGCGGCGGGGTCCAGATAACGGAAACCTCCTGTCCTTATCGGCAGCGCCCGCTGCCCAGGCGGCGGCCCCGACCGCCGTAGTACCAGGATCGCGGCACGGCGCTGATTTAGCGGGCACACCGGGCAATTAGCCATGACTCGGCTGATGGTGCGGCAGTCTTTCCTGGTGAATGACGAGGCCGCGGCCGAATCGGGGCCTGCCTCGGCCGCCACTCGGCACATTTACGACTAAAGGCGCAGCCGGGACTATGAGGTTTGGCTGTAAGCTGCCCGGAAGCATCCTGGGGATCGACGTCAGCCGGCCGCTGAGGACCTGGTGCACCAGCGCGGACTCGTCATCGGCGCCCTAGGGGTTCCGGCTCTGGCCACACTCCGGCAGTCTTCCCCTAGCTGGTGCCTCTGCGGCCCGGGGTTGTGGCGCACGAGCGGCGAGGGCCGCCCATTCCGGGGCCCTTTCCGGGGGCCGGGACCGGTGCGGCCGCAGTTTCCTGCTCGGCCCGGTGCTGGGCCGGCCCGACATCAACCGACGCGACCTGCGTCCGTTACTACTGAAAAACTAGGACAGGACATGACGCAACACGCCACCGCACGCAAGGCCGCCAGCGTGGCCGCCCTCCTGGCCGCGGCCGGGCTGGCCCTGGCCGGGTGCAAGAGCTCGACGAGCGCCTCGGGAACGGCCAGCTCACCGGCCGCGGGCGGCAGCTCATCCGGCACGGCGACCAGCTCGGCCAGCTCGGGCAGCAGCGGCTCCGGGGGGACCAGCAGCGCCGGGACCACGTACTTCCCGGCGGCGGTCGGCAACACGTGGGTATACCAGACGACCATCTCGGATATCAGTCACGGCACGATCACCAACAAGATAACCGCGGTCACACCCGTCGCCGGCGGCAAGAAGGTCACGATGCAGATCCTGACCGGCGCGGGTACCGCCACGACCGTGAGCTATATCTTCCACTCGGACGGATCGATCTCCGTCCCGTTCACCCAGGTCGGCGGCACGGCGATCAAGGTCACGTCCGGCAGCATCATCTGGCCGTCGGCGGCCGAGCTCTCCTCCGGCCAGGTGCACCACGCCGTGCTATCGATGGACGTGAACCTTCCCGGCCATGTCACCCATGTGGCGGCGCAGGTGGCCGTCCAGGGCAAGGGAACCGAGACCGTCACGGTACCGGCCGGCACCTATCAGGCCCAGGTCATCGACGAGACGATCAGCGAGAAGGTCGCAGGAGTGGCGATCACTCTCACCGTCAGGACCTGGGTCGCCAACGGCATCGGCCCGGTCAAGACCGAGCTGGTCAGCAAGGCCGGGCCGGCCGGCGCTGCGAACACCGTCGAGGTGCTGAAGTCCTTCACCAAGGGCTAGCTAGGCGCGGCGCGGGGCAGCGCGGGTGGTCCCGGGTGGTCCCGGGAATCGGCGCGACGCCTAGCGGACCCAGGGCGGCCTGATGGAGGAGCCGTCGGCGAGTACGGCCTCCAGTCCCACGCTCGTGGTCACCCACGCCGATGCCCGCTGGTCATCCAGGTTGTCGATCTTCAGGACGGTGCCCGCGGGCACGACGATGGCATCTCCCGCACAGGCCTCGGCGGACGATCCAGCCGCCGCGCCAGCGCCCTGGCCAGCGAACGCGCCATCGGCGGCGGCGCCGCCACTGAGCGTCACGGACAGCCTGCCGCTCAGGACGAGGAGGACCTCCTCCTTGCTGACGGTGTGCGGGATTCCGGTGGTCCGGCCGGGCACCTCCAGGCGCCACGCGCAGAGTTCGCGGCTCCCGCTGGCGGGCGCGGCGTAGGAGGTGAACACCGATCCGTGCAATTCGTGCTCGACCGCGTCGGCCGCACGGACAACGGGCATGAGGCACCCCTCCCCGGGAATGATCGCAAATGCGAAAGTAGATTGCTTATATAGTCAGCTAGCCTGCCTATCTTGTCAAGCAGCTTGCCTAACGTGGCAAGCTGGTCGGATGCGAGACGACGAGGCTCAGCAGCTGACCGCGGCGATCCTGGCCGCCGGAAACGCCCTGGTGGACGGGATCCACGACGGAGTAGCGGCGCGCGGATTCGCGGACCTGCGGCCCGCGCACGGGTTCGCGTTCGCCCGTCTGGCCCCGTCGGGCGCGACGGTGAGCGAGCTGGCCGCGCACCTCGGCATGACGAGGCAGGCGGCCGGCCAGCTGGTCGACGAACTCGCGGCCAAGGGCTACGTCGAGCGGCGGCCGCATCCCGCCGACGGCCGGGCCCGGCTCGTTGTGCTCACCGACCGCGGCTGGGCCTGTACCCGCGCTGCCGACCAGGCCGCCGCGGAGACGATCGGGACCTGGGCGCGGACGCTGGGCGAGGACCGGCTGCGCGCCCTGCGCGACGACCTGGCCAGGGTGGCGCCGGCCGGCCGGCTCCGCCCGACCTGGTAGCCGGACCGGTGACAGCCGCGCCAGCGGCCTCCCGCCGGCCGCCTCCCGCCAGCGGCCTCCCGTCAGCCGCCTCCCGTCAGCCGCCTGCAGGCAGCGCTAGCTGCAGGCAGCTGATGCCGCGCAGGTCCAGCCAGGCCCGGCCATCGTCGCGAACCAGCCGGAGCAGGACCTCCCCGCAGGCCGGGCAGCGCGCCACCAGGCCCGGAGCGTCGGTGTACACATGGGCCTGGCCGATGGCGCCGCTGGTGCCGCAGGAGGCGCACCAGCCGACGGCGGCGGTCACGTCGACCGCGAAGACCTCGCCGAGGGCTCCGCCGAGCACGTTTCCGTCCAGGTAGTCCATCATCAGCCTCCAGTCGGGCCAAACCGCTCGGTCTTGATCCGGCCAGGGTCGTGACCCGCCCGGGTGAGGATGTCGGCGGCGGCCTCCACGTAGCCGGTGGGACCGCAGACGAACACCGCGGGAGCCTGCCCGGGCAGCCACCCCGCCACGGCCAGGGCGTCCGGGCCGATCCGGCCGGGCGGCACGTCCGACCCCGGCGGCGCCGTGCGCGTGTAGACGTAGCTGACGCTGACCCCGTCCGGGTCGCCGGCCCGCGCCCGGGCCTGCCGCTCGTGCAGCTCGCTGGAGTAGATCACCGTGTCGGGGCTGCGGACGGAGTAGACCAGCCGGAACGGCGCCTGGCTGCCGGCCGCCGCCCGGGTGCGGATCATCGCCATGAGCGGGACGATGCCGCTGCCGCCCGCGACCAGCAGCACGGGCCTTAGGCCGGCGGCATCCCAGACGAACCACCCGCCGATCGGGCCCCGCAGCTCCAGCGGGTACCCGACCTCCAGGATCTGGGCCAGGTACGGCGACACCTCCCCGTCCTCCAGGCGCTGGACGGTCAGCTCGAGCCGGCTGCCGGCCGGGGCCGAGGCGATCGAGTAGGACCGCTGCGCGGAGTAGCCGTCGGGGGCGGTGAGCCGGACATCCACATGCTGGCCGGCCGCGTGGCCGGGCCAGCCGGGGACGTCCAGGACGATCGTGCGGGCGGTCGCGGTCTCGTCCCGGACCGCGCTGACCGTCGCGATCAGCCAGTTCAGTCGCCCCAGTACCGCTGCTCGCGCCATGGGTCTCCGTAGTTGTGATAACCCAGCGACTCCCAGAAGCCCTGCTGGTCGCGCTCCATGAGGTCGATCCCGTTCACCCACTTGGCCGACTTCCAGAAGTACAGGTGCGGCACGAGCAGGCGGGCCGGGCCGCCGTGCTCGGGCGCCAGGTCCTGGCCGTCGTACCGGTACGCCACCCAGGCCTGGCCGCCCAGCAGGTCGGCGAGCGGCAGGTTCGTGGTGTAGCCGCCGTAGGACCGCGCCATCGCGAACTCGGCCGCCGTCTCCACGCCGGCCAGCAGGGTATCCACCGAGACGCCACGCCAGCCCGTGCCGAACTTGGACCATTTCGTCACGCAGTGGATGTCGACGGTGATGTCCTCGCTGGGCAGCTGGAGGAAGGCGGCCCAGTCCCAGGTGTGCTCCCGGCCCGTCTCGCTGCGGATCCGCAGCTGCCACTTACCGGTATCCACCCGCGGCGTGGGCCCGGCGGACAGCACCGGGAAGTCGGTCACGCGGTACTGACCAGGCGGCAGCTTCTCGCCTCCCGGCTGCCGGCGGCCGGCGAAGCCGGGCGACACGATCCCCATGTGTGGTCCTCCCTCTCACGGCGGTAACGCCAGCTCGCCCCGGGGCCAGCTAGTGCAGGTGACGCTGCCAGTCGCGCGGGACGCGTCCGGCCGGCCCGGGCGTCGGCTGTTCCCGCGGATGGCTCTCCGGCGGGGCCAGCGCCGGGCCGCTCTCGTAGAGCTCGTTGGTCTGGTAACTCCAGAACCAGGACTCGCCCGGCTCGAAGCTGGCGATCATCGGATGCCCGGCGGCCGCCGCGTGAGCGCTGGCGTGCTGCGAGGGCGAGGAGTCGCAGCAGCCGATGTGCCCGCACTCCGCGCACCGGCGCAGGTGGAACCACCAGCCGCCGGCGGCGTCACACTCGGCGCAGCCGGTCCCGCTGGGCGGAGCCGATATGTCAATCCCGGATTCTGCCGTCATCCAGCATTCCCTCCCTCGTCGGTAACGCCCTGGCCCGCCCCGGGCGGAGCCGTCAGCGGAAGCCGCACCTGGAATCGCGTATCGCCCGGGGCCGATTTGACCCGCAGGTCCCCGTGGTGGGAGTTGACGACGATCCGCCACGAGATGTCCAGGCCCAGGCCCGTGCCCTCGCCGACCGGCTTGGTGGTGAAGAACGGCTCGAAGATCCGCTTCTGGATCTCCGCCGGCACGCCGGGGCCCGTATCGCCGATCTCGACCAGCAGCTGGTCCCGGTCCCGCGCGGTCCGGACCGTGAGCGTGCCCGCTGCCCGCATCGCGGAAACCGCGTTGTCGATGAGGTTGGTCCAGACCTGGTTGAGCTCACCCGGGTAGGCCGGGATCTTCGGCAGGCCGGGATCGTAGTCCTTGACCACGGTGACGTCCGGGCCGATCTTGGCGCCCAGCATCATGAGCGTGCTGTCCAGCCCCTCGCGGATATCGATCACCTGATAGGGCGACCGGTCCAGCTGCGAGTACTGCTTCGCCGCGCCGACCAGCGTGGAAATCCGGGTGGCGGAGTCCTCGATCTCGTTCAGCAGCAGCTCGGACTCGACCGTGCAGCCCAGCCAGCCCAGCGCCCCGTTCAGCGCCTTGTCCAGGCCCTCGGGCGGCACCGTCTCCGCCACCGTCGTGGCGACATGCTCGAGCCACTCGGTGTCCAGCCCGGCCTGCACGAAGACCGGAGCCAGCTCCCAGCCGCCCGCCACGTGATGATCGTCCAGCCAGTCCGACGCGGCGTCCTCGGCGTCGGAGGTCTGCATGGCGCTGAGCGCGCTGCCCTTGGCCACCCGCTCGGCGGCGTCGTTCTGGAGCTGGACCAGGGACTCCAGGGTCGCCTTGTCGTACCCGCCGGCGGCGAGATGGCCGAGCTTGACCCGCATCTTGGCGAACCGCTCGCGGAGCGCGGCGGCGGCCCGGACCTCGGCCGCGGCCGGGTTGTTGAGCTCATGGGCGAGCCCGGCCGTCAGCGACCCCAGCGCGAGCAGCCGCTGCCGCTGGCCGACCGCCTCCTGGGTGCTCTTGGTGCCGAACAGCAGGCCCTCGAGCAGGTGCACCGACATCGGGAACCAGTCGGTCATGAGCTGGGCGAACTTGTCGGCGTCCAGGACGAAGAAACGCGACGGCACGGTGACCCGCATCGAGTTGTTGTACAGCTGCGGCACCCGGTCCCCGAGATAGGCGAAGAACGCCCCGCTGTAGACACCTGGGCCGCTGGACCTGTTCACCTCGACATCGTCCGCGCCGACCCGGCGCGACAGCACCAGCTCACCCTCCAGCAGGACGTAGAAGCAGGTCGCCGCGTCGCCCTCGGCATAGACCGGACCCGCCTCGATCCGCGTCACCCGGCCCTCCCGGCAGAGCCAGTCGAGCTGGTCCTCGGTCAGCTTCTCGAACAGGAACACCCCGCGCAGCTCGTCGGCGCTGCACCGCGCGGTCTGGTCACTGGCGGCTGGGCCGCTGGCGGCTGCTGCGGCATCCTGGCCCGGCTGGGCGGTCATAGCTTCTCCAGGTAGCGATGGACCAGCATGACGGCCATGGCGCCCTCGCCCACCGCCGAGGCGACCCGCTTGGCCGACTCGGCCCGGACGTCGCCGGCCACGAACACGCCGGGGACGCTGGTCTCCAGGTGATAGGGCACCCGGTCCAGCTCCCAGCCGGGCGGCCGGTTCTGCCCGCTGGTCGGCAGGTCCGGTCCCGTGGGCACGAATCCGCGCTGGTCGCGCAGGATCACGCCGTCCAGCCAGTCGGTTCGCGGAGCGGCGCCGATGAAGACGAACAGGTACGAGGCGTTCACGGTCTGCGACTGGCCCGAATTGCTGTCGCGCAGCGTGAGCCGCTCGAGGTGATCGGTGCCTTGGGCCGCGACCACCTCGGTGCAGGTCCGGACGGTGATGTTCGGGATGCTCTCCACCTGCTGGATGAGGTAGTAGGACATGGATTTTTCCAGCGATGGCCCGCGCACCAGGATCGTGATGGACCGGGCCGTCTTCGCCAGGTAGACGGCGGCCTGGCCGGCGGAGTTGGCCCCGCCGACGATGAACACGTCGTTGTTCGTGCAGCCGACGGCCTCGGTGAGCGCGGAGCCGTAGTAGACCCCGCGGCCGGTGAGCTCCGTGACTCCCGGCGCGGCGAGCTGCCGGTAGTTCACGCCGGTGGCGAGGATGACGGTGTGGCCGCCAATCGAGCTCCCGTCGGCGAACCGCACCGTGCGCGCCGACCCGTCGACGTCCAGGGTGATCACCTCGCGGGTGGTCAGCAGCTCGGCACCGAACTTGGCGGCCTGCATCCGGGCCCGGCTGGTGAGCTGGGCCCCGGATACTCCGTCCGGGAAGCCCAGGTAGTTCTCGATCCGGGAGCTCTGGCCAGCCTGGCCGCCGGTGGCGGTTCGCTCGACCAGGACCGTGCGCAGCCCCTCGGACGCGCCGTAGAGAGCGGCGCCGAGGCCGGCCGGGCCGCCGCCGATGACGATGAGGTCGTAGAAATCCTTCGACGGCGCCGTCGCCAGCCCGACCTTGTCGGCCAGCTCGGCATCGGATGGCTCCACCAGGGTCTCGCCGTCCGGCGTGATGACGACCGGCAGGGGCAGCTCCCCCGACTCGGACGGCGTTACCCCGGCCGCGTCCAGCAGGCGCTCGCCTTCGGGCTGGTCGGTCGTGTACCAGCGGTAGGGCACCTGGTTGCGGGCCAGGAACTCGCGCACGTCCGAGGACCGGGCCGACCACCGGTGCCCGATGACCTTCAGCTCCGGAACCGGCCGGAAATCGGACGAACGCCACGTATCGAGCAGGGCGTCGATGGCCGGGTACAGCTTCTCCTCCGGCGGATCCCAGGGCTTGAGCAGGTAGTTGTCGACGTCGACGACGTTGATCGCGTCGATGGCCGCGCCCGTGTCGGCGTAGGCGGTCAGCAGCGCCCGGCGGGCCCCCGGATACAGGTCCATGGCCTGCTCGAGAAACTCGATCCCGTTCATCTGCGGCATCCGGTAGTCGGCCAGCAGCACCGCGACCTGGTCGCCGCGGAGCTTCATCTCGCGCAGTGCCTCCAGGGCCGCCTCCCCGGACTCCGCCCGCACGATGCGGTGCTGCTCGCCGTAGCGCCGCCGCAGGTCCCGGGCCACCGCGCGGGACACCCCAGGATCGTCGTCGACGGTCACGATCGCCGTGCGCGGCGCGCCGTCGGTCGTCGTCACCGGCATAGGCACTCCACGTCCGTCCCTGGTCCCCGCCACGGCCTGCGCATGCCTCCCATCGTAGAGACCGTGTCTAGTCTTGCCTTCGGTCAGCTGACTGCCGCCCGGCGCCCCGCGGCCCCGGCCCGCCATGCTGAGATAGGCGTGCTGAGGTACGGCCGCGCCGGCCGCCCCGGCGTGCCCGCAGTCCGTACCCGAGAACCAGGAGGCGACATGCCAGGGACCCCGCTCCGGCAGCGCAAGGCATGGCAGGCGCTGGAGCGCCATCATGCGCAGATCGCGAGCCAGCACCTGCGCGAGCTGTTCGCCGCCGACCCCGGCCGCGGCGAGCGGCTGACCGCGGAGGCGGCGGGGCTCTACCTGGACTACTCCAAGAACCGGGTCACCGATGAGACCATGGAGCTGCTGGTGGAGCTCGCGCGGGAGTCGGAGGTGCCCGAGCGCCGGGACGCGATGTTCCGCGGGGAGCACATCAATGTCTCCGAGGACCGCGCCGTCCTGCACGTGGCGCTGCGGATGCCGCCCGGGGAGTCCCTGGTCGTCGACGGGGTGGACGTCGTGGCCGAGGTGCACGAGGTGCTGGGCCGGATGCGGGACTTCTCGGAACGGGTGCGCTCCGGGGAGTGGACAGGCCATACCGGCAAGCGGATCCGCAACATCGTCAACGTCGGCATCGGCGGCTCGGACCTCGGCCCGGTGATGGCCTACGAGGCGCTGCGCCACTACTCCCAGCGGGACCTGACCTTCCGGTTCGTCTCCAACGTCGACTCCACCGACTTCGTCGAGGCGACCAGGGACCTGGCGGCGGACGAGACCCTGTTCATCATCTCGTCCAAGACCTTCGGCACGCTGGAGACGCTCACCAACGCCACCTCGGCCCGGGACTGGGTGGTCTCCGAGCTCGGTGATGAGGCCGCGGTGGCCAAGCACTTCGTCGCGGTCTCCACCAACGCGCAGCGGGTGGCGGAGTTCGGCATCGACCCGGCCAACATGTTCGAGTTCTGGGACTGGGTCGGCGGCCGTTACTCGGTGGACTCGGCCATCGGGCTGTCGGTCATGGTGGCCATCGGCCCGGACCAGTTCGGCGAGATGCTGGCCGGCTTCCACGAGATGGACGAGCACTTCGCCGCCGCCCCGCTGGAGGCGAACCTGCCCGTGCTGATGGGCCTGCTGGCGGTCTGGTACGGCGACTTCTTCGACGCGCAGACCGTCGGCGTGATGCCCTACGAGCAGTACCTCAAGCGCTTCCCGGCCTACCTGCAGCAGCTGACGATGGAATCCAACGGCAAGCACGTGACCATCGAGGGCCGCCCTGTCGACTACCAGACCGGCGCCGTCTACTGGGGCGAACCCGGCACTAACGGGCAGCACAGCTTCTATCAGCTGCTGCACCAGGGGACCAAGCTGGTCCCGGTGGACCTCATCGGGTTCGGCCAGTCCCTCAACCCGCTGCGGGACCACCACGACATCCTCTCCTCGAACGTGTTCGCCCAGGCCCAGGCCCTGGCGTTCGGCAAGACCGAGGAAGAGGTCCGGGCCGAGGGCACGCCCGAGCATGTCGTGCCGCACCGGGTGATGGAGGGCAACCGGCCCAGCAACGTGCTGCTGGCCGAGATCCTCACCCCGCGCCTGCTCGGCACGCTGGTCGCCCTGTACGAGCACAGCGCGTTCACCCAGGGCGCGATCTGGGACATTGACTCGTTCGACCAGTGGGGGGTCGAGCTCGGCAAGGTGCTGGCCCAGCAGATCATCCCGGAACTGGAATCAGCCGGCGAGCCCGACCTGCGGCACGACTCGTCCACCAGCGCGCTCATCCGCCGCTACCGTTCGCTCAAGGCCGGATCCTGAGACAACCGAGAGGCTGACCGATGCCAACAGACAAGCCGATGCAGCTGGGGATGATCGGCCTGGGCCGGATGGGCGCCAACCTCGTCCGCCGGCTCATGCGCGACGGCCACACCTGCGTCGCCTACGACGTCAGCGCCAGCGCGGTCAAGGCGCTGGAATCCGAGGGGGCCCAGGGAGCCACCAAGCTCGCCGATTTCGTGGCCAAGCTGGAGAAGCCGCGGGCCGTCTGGATCATGGTGCCGGCCGCCGTGGTGCAGCCCACACTCGATGACCTGCGGCCGCTGCTGGAGCCCGGCGACATCGTCATCGACGGCGGCAACTCCTACTACCGGGACGACATCGACCGGGCCAAGCAGCTGATCACCGACGGCATCCACTTCGTGGACTGCGGGACCAGCGGCGGCGTCTGGGGCCTGGACCGCGGCTACTGCCTGATGATCGGTGGCGAGAACGAGCCGGTCGAGCACCTGGGCCCGATCTTCAAGACGATCGCGCCGGGCTCGGGCAGCGCGGAGCCGACAGCGTCGCGGAAGGCCGGGGGCACCGCCCCGCAGGGCTACCTGCACTGCGGGCCGAGCGGCGCCGGGCACTTCGTCAAGATGGTGCACAACGGCATCGAGTACGGGATGATGGCCGCCATCGCCGAGGGACTCAGCATCATCAAGCACGCCGACGCCGGCGAGCATATGGAGGAGATCGACGCCGAGACCACCCCGCTGCGCGATCCCGAGTACTACCGCTACAACATCGACGTAGGCGAGGTAGCCGAGGTATGGCGGCGCGGCTCGGTCATCGGCTCCTGGCTGATGGACCTGACCGCCGACTCGTTCGCCAAGTCTCCTGATCTCAGCGGCTTCACCGGGCGGGTTTCCGACTCTGGCGAGGGCCGGTGGACGGTGACGGCGGCAGTGGACACCGGCGTGCCGGCTCCCGTCATCACCGGCGCCCTGTACGAGCGCTTCGAGTCACGGGGCAACGGTGAGTTTACCGGCAAGATCCTCTCGGCCCTGCGCTCGGAGTTCGGCGGCCACGCCGAGAAGAAAGCCTGACCCGCGAGGTGCGTTACCGGCCATATGACGAGCGCAAGCCCGATACTCAGTACCGGGACCTGCTCGGGCGCATCGCGGCGGACGGGATAGCGGTGCCCACCCGGCAGGGCCCGCAGGCGCTGACCCTGATGCAGCAGACGATGCGGTTCGAGCTCGCCAACGGGTTCCCCGTCATCACCGAGCGCAGCATGAAGTCGTTCTGGCGCAAGCCGATCGGCGAGCTGTGCGCCTTCATCAACGGGGCCACCACGCTGGACGAGCTGGCCGCCTTCGGCTGCAACTGGTGGGATGCCTGGGCCACGCCGGCCAAGACGTCCTCGCGGGGCCTGCCGCCGGGCGACCTGGGGCCGGGCTCCTACGGCGGGGCGTTCCGCCGGTTTCCGACCTCGGGCGGCGGCGAGTTCGACCAGTTCGAGCACCTGGTGCAGCAGCTGCGCGAGCTGCCCGGCGACCGGACGCACTTCGTCTCGCCGTGGATCCCGCAGTATCAGGTCCGGGGGGCCGGCAAGACGCCGCAGACCACCATCTCGCCCTGCCACGGCTGGGTGCACGTCCGGGTCCTGGGCGGCGGGCTGCACCTGCACATGTTCCAGCGGTCCGGCGACGTGCCGGTGGGCGTGCCGGCCAACATGGTGCAGTACGCGGCCCTCCTGCTCATGCTGGAGCAGCTCACCGGGATCGAGGCGGTGGCGTACTACCACACGATCTCCGACGCGCACATCTACTCCGACCAGCTCGAGCACGTGCAGGTCATGCTGGACCGCGAGGGGCGCGCGCTGCCCTCGGTCTTCCTGACCGAGGCCGGGCGCCAGGTCACCGACATCCACGAGTTCCGGGCGGAGCACTTCGAGATCGCCGACTACGCGCCGCACCCGTTCATCGGCGGCATCCCCGTCGCGCCGTGACCACGTCACTGATCGTCGCCGCGGCGTCGAACGACGTCATCGGGGCGTCGGGCGCGCTGCCGTGGCACCTGCCCGAGGACCTGCGTCGGTTCCGGCGGCTGACCTCCGGTCACCCGGTCATCGTCGGGCGCCTGACGCACGAGTCGATCGTCGCCCGGCTCGGGCACCCGCTGCCGGAGCGAACCTCGGTCGTGCTGACCTCGCGACCTGCGGGGCCGGCGGCGGAGCGGGTCGTCTGGGCCGGGTCGCTGAAAGAAGCCATGGCGGCGGCGGCGCAGGCGGCAGGCGCCAGTGCCGCGGCCAGCGAGATCTTCGTGATCGGCGGGACGTCGGTCTACGTGCAGGCGCTGCCGCATGTCGACCGGATCTACCTGACCCGGGTGCACTGCGAGGTGGCCGGGGATACCACCATGCCGCCGGACTGGCTGCAGGGCTTCCGGCTGGCCGGGCGCGAGGAGCGGCCGGCCCAGGGAGCGCAGAGTGCCTACTCGTGGCTGGACTACGTGCGGGAGTCATCGTGAGCCTGTACTGCATGGACAATCACCGGACCGCCGAGCAGCTGGCGGAGATGGAGCGGCTCGACGCCGCCGGGCTGTGCCTGTTCTGCCCGGACGGCCTGCGCTGGCAGGAGAGCCAGGGGCGGCAGAAGATCATCTTCGAGACCGCGGACTGGACCGTCCGGCCGAACGAGTTTCCCTACCCCGGCGCCCGGCTGCACCTGCTGCTGGTGCCCCGCCAGCATGTCGGCGACGTGCTCGACCTGGATCCGCAGGCCCAGGCCGGGTTCTGGACCGCGCTGGCCTGGGTCCGCGAGCACTACCAGCTGACCTACTACGGGCTCGGCATGCGCAACGGCGACTGCCGGTATACCGGCGCCACCGTCCGGCACGTCCATGCCCACGTCCTGGTCGGGGACCCGGCCGGCGCCGCGACGACGCCCGTGCGCATGCGGTTCAGCTCCGCCCCGGCGCCGGCGCCGCTGTCCTGACCGTCCGGTACCGCCCGCGGGCCGGCGGGGGGCCGCCCCCGGCCGATTAGGGTGCCGTGATCGGGTAGGGACCAGGCAGGGCCGCCGACCGGCGGAGGCTTTGCAGGCAGGCGGATGGCAAGCAGGCGGGGGGACGCGTGAAAGTTGCGGTGACCGGAGCGTCCGGGTTCATCGGCTCGGCCGTGGCGCGGGAGCTGAGCGCCGGCGGCCACGAGGTGACGGCCCTGACCCGGCACCCGGAGAGCTACGGCGGGGCGGGGCGGCCCGTGCTGGCCGAGATCCAGGATGCCCGCACCCTGCGGCAAGCCCTGGCCGGGCAGGACGCCGCCTATTACCTGGTCCACTCGCTGGCCACCACCGACTTCGCCGCCAGGGACCGGGCCGGCGCCCGGGCCTTCGCCGCCGCGGCGACCGAGGCTGGCGTGGGGCAGGTCATCTACCTGGGCGGGCTGGGCGACGAAGGCGACGCGCTCTCTGCGCACCTGCGCAGCCGGCGCGAGGTCGAGTCGATCCTGATGGAGAGCGCCCCGACCACGGCGCTGCGGGCCGGCATCGTCATCGGCGACGGCAGCATCAGCTGGGAGATCCTGCGGCAGCTCGTCGAGCGGCTGCCGGTCATGGTCACCCCCCGGTGGGTGCAGACCCGCACCCAGCCGATCGCCCTCGACGACGCGCTGGACGACCTGACTGGCGTCCTCGGGCGTCAGGACACGATCGGCCAGACCTACGATGTCGGCGGCCCCGAGCCGCTCACCTACCGGTCCATGATGGAGACCGTCAGCCGCCTGATGAGCCTGCGGCGGCTCATCGTCCCGGTCCCGCTGCTGTCGCCTCGGCTGTCCTCGCACTGGCTGCGGCTCATCACCGACGTGGACCTGACGACCGCCCAGGCGCTCGTGGACTCGATGACCAACGAGGTCATCGTGCACGACCACCGCATCGAGAAGCTGCTCGGCCACGTCCCGATGACCTTCGAGGCCGCCGCCGCCCGGGCGCTCGCCGCGCGGGCCAGCCGCCAGGGTGGTGTGACGGGCCCTCATGTGGCTGCCTGACCTGCTGGTCCCGGCCACTGAGCCCGATCCCGTCCAGGCCGGCGGCCCGCTGCGCAGGCGGCGGATCGTGGCCGGCGTCACCCTCGTCACCGGGACGGCGCTGCTGGCCAGCACGCTGCGCGCGGCGCCGGGCTCGGGCTGGTTCAGCGCCCTGGGCTTCCTGGCCGCCCTCACCTGGATCGCCGGCGGGCTGCTGTCGGGGCCCATTCCGCTGCTTGCTGACCGGCCCGCCGCGTGGCGCACGGTCGGGCTGCCGGCGCTGGCGGTAGGCGTTATCGCCTTCCTGGGCTTCCTGGCTGCCGACCTCGCGGGCCAGCAGCTGCCCTGGGTGGCGCACTCGCTCACCAGCATCCTGGGCCAGGCCGACTCAGGACCCCGGCTGCTGGTCCTCGCGGTCGCCCTGGTCAACGGCGTCGGCGAGGAGATCTTCTTCCGCGGCGCCCTGTTCGCCGCGCTGGAGCCCTACCGGCCCGCCATCACCGCGACCGCCATCTACGTGCTGGTCACCGCCGCCACCGGCAACATCGCGCTGGTCGCCGCCGCGGCAGTGATGGGAATCATCTTCAGCCTGGAACGCCTGTCCACGCGCAGCATCCTGGCTCCCCTAGTCACCCACCTCAGCTGGTCCACCCTCATGCTGTTCCTGCTGCCCCGCTAGGCTCGGCGCCTGCGTCGACCCAGATGACCTCCACGCCCGCCGCCCGCAGCACGCTCTCGCCATCGAGCAGGGAGTAGGGACCGGCGAAGAAACAGCGCCGGAAGCCGGCCTCCGCGATCAGCCGGGCGCAGGCCGGGCACGGGAACGTCGTCACGTACAGGTCGGCGTCGCGCAGGGAGATCCCGTCCCGGGCGGCCCGGGCGATGATCGCGGCCTCGGCATGGACAGCGGTGCTCAGGTCCGCGCGGACCCCGCGGCTGAATGCGTCCCGCGGGTCGCCGTCGACATAGGGGGAGTACTCCGTCGGATGGTGCCGGTTCCAGGCATGGCCCAGCAACTCGTCGCCGCGGACCGCGATGGCCCCGACCTGCCGCCACCAGTCCGAGCTACGGCCGGCCAGCTGCCGGGCCCTGGCCATCAGGCCGCGCGGCAGGTCGCCTGCGGCGACCTGGCCGTCGAAGCTGGCCGGCCGCCCTGTCTGGCTCCAGGCCCGGTCCCAGCGCAGGAAGGTCTGGTCGAAGACCACGGTGCGGCCGCTGGCAAGGTGATACCGGGCCGCGAGGTCGCGCAGCACCTCCTCGTCGGGCAGTACCAGCGGGTCACCGGTGATCGCGGCCGGCAGGTCGGGCGGCTCCACGACCTGGACCTGGCCGCCGGGGAAGGCCAGCCGCAGGTACTGGGCGGCCCGCTCCGGTGGCAGCGCCCGGATGTCCTTGGCCAGGACGGGAAACTCGGCCCGGAAACCGCCGCCGAGCACCAGCACGCTCCCGGCATCGGGATGCCGGGCTAGCAGCGCCTCGTATCCGCTATGGATGACGGGCAGATAGAGCAGGAGCTGCTTCAATTCCCCGGCCGGCCGGCCGGGGCGAGCTCATCGCCCGCCGCCGGATCCCCGGCTGCCGGATCCCGTGCCGCCGGATCAGCCGCCGGGGGCGCCTGCGGCTCGGGGATGCCCAGCTGGATCCGGCGCAGCCGGGCCGACGTGCTGACGGTCGCCATCCGCTCCAGTACCTCAACGCGGCCGCAGTAGCGGGACTCCAGCTCCTCGATCTCCGCCGGGGTGTAGGTGTCCTCGGTCGCCACCAGGACGTCCGGGCCGACAGCCTTGATCAGCTCCCAGCGGGGATGCTGCGCGCCCTTCAGGGTGACCAGCCCCACGCCCCGCTGATGGGTCACCATGCGGAGCCGCTCCATCTGCGGCACAGCCGGCCGGCCCTGGCCCTTGCGAGCGCGGATCTTCTCGTCGCTGTCGAGCCCGACGATGAGGAAGTCACCGAAGCGGCGCGCGGCTTCCAGGTACATGGAATGGCCCTCGTGAATGATGTCAAAGGACCCGCTGGTCAGCACCACCCGCAGCCCGAGCGTCTTCAGGGCGCAGACGATGGTCTCGATCTGATCGTAGCTCTCGACGAAGCGCAGCTCGAAGTTGGAGGCATCGGCGAACAGGCTGCTGGTCAGCTCCTGCGCGCCGAGCAGCGGCCTGCCGGGGATGGCGTACTCACCGCTCCGGCCCGAGCCGGCCCCGTTCCCGGCCGCCCCGTTCCCGGCCGCCCCGTCGCGGCCGCTTCCGCTCCGGCCGATCAGCTCTCGCATCCTGCTCATGCGTCCTCTCCCTCGCCTGCCGCCGTGGCGGCCAGGCGCGGCGGACACCCGGCGGCCAGCCGTCTGCCCCTGGCTCTGCGCGGCCCGGGATCCGGCCGCCGACGCGCCCGCTCAACGCCGCACAGCCTACCTTCGGCCGCCCGTTACCTTCGGGCATACGGCGAACCGGGGCCGGGCCAGGCAGCCTCAGCCGGCGGCCGGCCGACCCGGCGGGGCCGTCCCGGGCTGGGGCGCGCGGAGATCGGCCAGCACCGCCAGGGCGGTGCGCCGGCCCGACACCAGCGCGCCCTGGATCGAGGCAGTATCGCGGTGATCCCCGCAGACGTAGACGCCATCCCCGAGCGCGACGGGCTTGCGCAGCCGCAGCGGCGGCGGCATGGCCGGGAGCGCGCCCGCGATCGGATAGCTGCCCACATAGGTCCAGCCGCGCGGGTCCGCGCCGTAGACCCGGGCCGCCTGAGCCCGGACCGTTGCCTCCATGGCCGCGCTGTCGTCGGCGCCGAGGATGGTGGAGGCGATAAGGGAGCCGCTGGCGGCATAGGTCGGTGCGACGTTGGACACCACGGCCGTGTTGACCAGCGGCCCGGCCGCGTCGCCGTCCAGGTGCAGCAGCTCGAGGGGAGAGGGCGGCTCCTGGCTGCGGTGGTAGAAGGTGGTCAGCGCCCGCATGGCCGGCTGCGGCAGGCCCGCCAGCCGGCACGCGGTGACCGGATCACAGGCGATCACCAGGGCCGGGGCGCGTACCGTGCCGGCGTCGGTGTGCGCGATGCCGGCGCCGGCCGACAGCAGCGCCGTATTGAGGTGGAGCACCCCGGTCGGCAGCCGGGCGGCCAGCTGGTCGGGGATGGCCTGCATGCCACCGGCGGGCAGCGCGGGCCGGCCGCGCACGAAGGCCCGCACCAGCAGCTCGCCCAGCCGCCGGGACGTGCTGAGCCCGGATTCCGCGAGCACCCCGGCCAGGAACGGCTCGATGACCCGGCGGCGGAGCTCGCCCGATATCCCGAGCCGAGTCAGCTCGGCACCCAGGGCCGAGTCCGGGCGCTCCTTGATCCGCTGTGCCGGGCCATACCCGATGCGGGCTGCCCAGCGGGCCAGCGCTAGCTTCTCCGCGGCCGACCCGAACGGCGCCCGCAGGTCACCCAGCAGGGCGCCCGGGCGGCGCAGCGGGTCGGCCAGCACGCTGCGCCCGGAGCCGGACGCGACCACGAGGCCCGGCGCGAACGATCGAAGGTCCAGCCGCCCGAGGTCCAGCATGCGGCGAGCTTCCGGGTAGGCCGGGTTGAGCAGCTGAAAGCCGCGATCTAGCAGCAGCCCGTCGCGCCGGTCGGTGCGGACCCGGCCGCCGGGCGCGTCCGCCGGGTCGATCAGCACTACTTCCAGCCCCGCGCCGGTCAGGACCCTGGCCGCGGCCAGGCCCGCCAGGCCCGCGCCGGCGATCACCACGTCCGCCTGGCCCGGCAGCTCAGGCACCAGTAGTCCTCCATCCGCTCGTACGATCCCGTGCTGCGATCCTGTCTGTGCTGCGATCCTCCCCGGCGCGGCCAGCCTGCCGACGGCCTCCGGGAGTCCTGCCCTCGGGCTGGCCTACTGCGGGCCGGGCCGGGGCCCGGGACGGCCGGGCCGGGGATGCTGGCCGGGCCCGGGCAGCTGGGCCGGCCGCGGCTGGCCGGGAGGCAGCGCTGCGGAACCGGGCAGGTCCTCCGAGCCGTCCACGAAGTCCCGGGCCAGGTCCGACAGGCCGCGGTTGCGGGCGCGCGCGTGACGTCGCAGGACGGCGAAGGCCTGCTCCATGTCCAGGTCGAGGCGCTCGGCGAGCTTGCCCTTAGCCTGCTCGATGATGACCCGGCTGTTCAGGGCGCCCTGGAGCTGCTCGTTCAGGACCTCGGCGCGACGCAGGCTGCGCTCGTTGAGCAGGCCGATGGTGGCCACATCCGCCAGGGCCTGGCCGACGCGGACATCGGCGGTGCTGAACGCGCCCGGAGTCGTGCGGAAGAGGTTCAGCGCGCCGATCGTCTCGTCGCGGAGCCGCATCGGCAGGGCCTGGACCGCCGAGAATCCGGCCCCGCGGGCGATGGCCGAGAAATGGGGCCAGCGCTTGTCGGCCGTGCTCAGGTCCGCCTCCGCCACCGGCTGGCCGGTGCGATAGCAGTCCAGGCAGGGACCCTGGTCGTTCTGCAGCTGGAAGAGCTCGAGCAGCCGGACCTGCTCGCTGGAGGCGGCCACCACCCGCAGTTCGCCGCGCGGGTCGGCCAGCAGCAGCCCGGCGGCCGACGCGTCCAGCAGCTCGACGCTGCGGTCGGTCAGCAGGTGCAGGAAATCGATGACGTCGAAGCCCGCGACCAGGGTGTCGGCCAGCTCTACGAATGCCTCGGGAAGAAGTTCTGTGTCCATGTGCTCACCCTCCACAGGCCGGGACTGCTTCACTGGCGGACCGCCCGGCATTCACACGCGGCGCCAGCGGGTCACGCTGCACCGTCCGGAGGCGGGCTGCCCGGTCCGAGCCGCAGCGTCCGGCTGACCAGATCGCGAGCGACGTCAACGAGGCGCCGGTCATGAGCATAAGCGTAGGCGCGCAGCCGGACGAACGCCTCATCGATGCTGACACCAAGCTGCTCAGTGAGCATGCCGGTCGCCTGATCGATCTCCGCCCGGTGCCGCCCTAGCTCCAGCGGCTGCCCGCCGGGGCCCGGCCCCGCCAGGTCGTCCCCGTTCGCTGAGCCGTCCGCCCGGCCGTCCCCGTCGGCCCAGCCGTCCGCCCGGCCATCGCCGTCTGGCGTCCCGGCGTGCGTCAGGCGATCCTGGCGATCAAGCAGGAGCACGGTGGCGGCATCGGCGAAAATCAGCGAGTCACCCAGCTGCCCCGCGCTCAGCGGTCCGGGCTCCCGGCGGTACAGGTCCAGGACGCCGACCCTGATCGCTCCGATCCGCAGCGGGAAGGCGAAGGCCGCGGCCGCGCCGGCCATCCGCGCGCCCGGTGCGAGCGCAGGCCACCGCCCGGCGATATGGCTCGCGTCCAGGTCGGGTACGAGCACGGGCGCACCGTCGGCCAGCACATCGATGCGCGGCCCTTCGCCCAACGTCAGCTGCAGCTCCTCGAGCTGCTCGAGCTGCTCGAGCTGCTCGAGCTGCTCGTCGGTCACGCACAGGACGTGACCCATCCGGGCCTGACCTGCGTCTGGTTTCCCCGTGGCTGTCAGGGCGGCGCCCGTTACCGCGACCGTCGGGACGCACACCGCGCACACGTCGGCCGCCGTCGCGGGACTACCGCGCTCGACCGCACGAGCTGCCAGCAGGTCCCAGATGATCGCCATCCGGCTGGCTGCCATGTCTCCTCCGCCTCCACGCCGGCTGCCGGCAGACCCGGGGCGGAGAGGCGACGGCTTGTTCTCGACGGGCCGGCTCCTGCGGGCCGGGCCCGCCGCCAGGCGGCGGCCGATCCGCGCGTCAGCCGATGGGAGGCCGACATCGATCGAAGAGGCCTCACTCTACGCGCTCGGCCCCGACCGGGTCAGCTCGCGGAGCGCCTGGTCTGCGCTGGCGCTGCCACGCTGCCGCCCAGGAAATGCTCGATCGGCAGCGTGGCGGCGCCCAGGGCGACGGCCTCGGCGCCCAGCCGCCCGAGCTCGATCGCGGTGTCGGCGTAAGGATGGCTCAGCGACTGCTGCCGGGTCGCCGCGCGGATCTGCGGCAGCATCCGCTCGCCGAGCAGGAGCCCGGCCCAGCCGCCCAGGATGATCTGTTCCGGGCTGAACAAGTTGATCAGGTCCGCGATGCCAGCCCCCAGGTACAGGGCCGTGTCGGCCAGGACCTCAGCCGCCCGGGCCGACGTCGGGGCCAGGTCCAGAAGCGCGGCGAGGGCGGACTCCTCATCGTCACCCGGCAGCGGGAGACCGTAGCGGTCCAGGATGGCCTCGGCTCCTACGTACGCCTCCAGGCAGCCTCGCGATCCGCACCGGCAGGCCCGGCCGCCCACCATGATGGTCGTGTGGCCCCATTCGCCGGGACGCGAGGAGGAGCCCTGGTGGGCCGCTTCCTGGCCGATGATGCTCGCGCCCACCCCGGAGCCGATCAGGCACACGACGGCACGCCGGGTGCCCCGCCCGGCGCCGAACCACAGCTCCGCCTGACCCATCGTCTTCGCGCCGTTGTCGATGTGCAGCGGCAGGTCGGTGCCCGCGCGGAGCAGCTGCTCCAGCGGAACAGCCTCCCAGCCGTAGGTCTGCCCGTAGACGAGGGTTCCGGAGCCGCGCTCGAGATCGCCGCGCTCGACGGTCCCGGGCACTCCGACGCCCACGCCGAGCACCGCCGACGAATCCACCCCGGCGCCGGCCAGCACGGCGGCCAGGCCAGTCAGGATCGCGTCCACGATCACCTCCACGCCGTGCTGGCGGGGATCCAGCGGGTAATCGACCCTGGCCCGCTCGTTCATCGCCAGGTCGAACAGCTCGACGCGGACCCGGGTCTCGCCGACATCCACGCCGATGACGTAGCCGTAGTCCGGGCTGACCTCCAGCAGCACCCGCGGGCGGCCGCCGTCTGAGTCCTCGGAGCCGGCCTCGAGCACGATGCCCTCGCCGATAAGCTCGCGGATGACGTTACTGACCGACGCCGGGCTGAGGCCGGTGGCGATGCTGAGGTCCTGCCGACTGCACGGCTGACCGAAATATAGGGATGACAGCAGCATGGACCGGTTATCCCGGCGCAGATCCCTAACCGTTGACCTTCTGAGTTCCGGCATCCTCCCCCTCCCCGCTGATTCAGATCTTATAACAAGCGCCTCACGAAGCTGCGCAGGCCCCGCTGCCTACTTGCGGCCCGGTCATCGCTCCAGACGGCCCGGGGCCGGAGGCACCCGCAAGCCAGCCGGGTGACGAGGTCGCCGTGACCCGGAGAAGATCCACGGTGAGGGGAGGGGGCGGGAGATAGCCGTCCTCGGCGCCTCGATGGTACAGCTCACGGTTCGTCGGCGCGCCGCGGTCGGCTCGAGCGTATTTCCCCGCAGGCGGCCCACGTTCTGCTGAACGGTTTCCTCGCTGAGGGTCATTCTTCGGGCAGCAGATTTCATCGGCATTCCGGTCGCGTAAAGGCGCAGCGCACGTGCCTGCTGCGAGCGGAGGACGGGCCGGCCGGCGGCATCGGCGGTGGCGAAAATATGGCCAGCCGATAGAAGTTCCGCTTCCGAGCGGGTATGGCCACGATCACCTGATCGCACCAGGTGACGGGAGCCGGGGAACGGCGCCCGCGGCTAGCCAGCAAGGAGCAGCCCCATGGCCGGAACGACGGATTTCGTGATCGGCGCCAGCGTCAGTTGCAGCGACGGGCTCTGCGGCAAGGTCACCCGCGTCGTCATCAATCCAGTCGCGCAGACGGTGACGCATCTGGTCATCGAGCCGGAGCACCGGCAGGGCCTCGGCCGGCTGGTGCCGCTCGACCTGGTGACCGGCGAGGCGGAGGATCTGCGGCTGGACTGCACCATCGCGGAGTTCCAGCAGCTGGACTCCGCCGAGGACACTCAGTTCATTCCCGGCAGCAGCGGTTATGCCGCCTACGGGCCCGATCAGGTGGTCGCCTGGCCTTACTACGGACTGGGGGGCGGCGTGGGCGACCCTGGCGGGCTGGGGATGGGACCCGCCGGCTCGGACATACCAGGCGTCTCCCAGACCGTCACCTACGACGCGGTTCCCCCCGGAGAGGTCTCTGTGCGGCGCGGTGAGCACGTCCACGCCACGGACGGCGACATCGGCCGGGTCCAGGGCCTGGTCATAGAGCCCGGCAGCCACCACGTCACCCACGTGCTGCTCCAGGAAGGGCACCTGTGGGGCCGCAAGGACGTGGCCATCCCGATCAGCGTGGTGAGCCGAACCGACGACGGCATCCGCTTGTCCATCACCAAGAAGCAGGTCGAGGACCTGCCGGCGGTCGACATCGACCACCCGGCCAGCTAGCCGCCCGCCCGGCTAGCCGCCCGGCCGCCCGGGCCGGCCAGCACCACGCCTGAGGTATATTTATGAGGTGCCTCATAATGAGGCACCTCTGGGAAGCTCTCAGCGTGCTAGCCGTCGGCAGTGCGACCAAGTCGGGGAGGCCAGGTCCGGGCGATGATTTCGGCAGAGCAGGTGGGTGAGCGTTATCTCACCGTCCATCACCGCATGCGCCGGGCGGTGGACGATGGCATGACCGACTGCGGGCTGAGCCTGGCTCGCACGAAGGTGCTGGGGTACCTGCGCCACGGGCCGACCCGGCCGAGCGTCCTGGCCGCCGCGCTCGGCGTGGCCCCGCACACGATTACCGATGTCGTCGACGCCCTGGAGCGCGACCATCTCGTGGCCCGCCAGCCGGACCCGACCGACCGCCGCGCCCAGCTGGTCGCCCTGACCAGCGCGGGAGAGGCCGTACTCGCGGTGGCGTCCGCCACCCGGGAGCGGCTGCTCAAGCAGGTTTTCGGCGCGCTGGATCCCGCGGACCGGGCGGCGATGATGCGCCTGCTCGACGTCCTGGACCGCGCCGCTGCGGCCCTCATCCCCTGCCCGGACCAGGCACAGAAGCAGAAACAGGCGCAGAAACAGGCGCAGAAACCGGCGCCAGTACCCACCAACCTCTGACTGCCGGGCGGCGGCGACCAGCCGCCGCCGGGCTCGCCTCACGACCTAGCGGAGTTTTATGTCCATGTCAGCACCCGCCACCGACGTCCAGCAGCCGCCCGGCACCGATCACCGCTGGCTGATCCTGGTGGTCGTGGCGGTCGCGCAGCTGATGGTGGTCCTCGATGCCACCATCGTCAATATCGCGCTGCCCTCGGCCCAGCAGGCGCTGGGCTTCCCCAACAGCGACCGGCAGTGGGTGGTCACGGCCTATGCCCTCGCCTTCGGGAGCCTGCTCCTGCTGGGCGGCCGGATCGGCGACATGTTCAGCCGCAAGCGCGTCTTCATCGTCGGCATGATCGGATTCGCGCTGTCCTCGGCCCTGGGCGGTGCCGCGGTCTCGTTCGGAATGCTCGTCACCGCCCGGACCCTGCAGGGTGCATTCGGCGCGATCCTGGCGCCGGCTGCCCTCGGAACGCTGGTCAGCACGTTCCGCGATCCGCGTGAGCGGGGCAAGGCGTTCGGCATCTTCGGCTCGGTCGCCGGCGGCGGCGGCGCCGTGGGCCTGATCCTGGGCGGCCTGCTCACCGAGTACCTGAACTGGCGCTGGACGCTGTACGTGAACCTGATCTTCGCCGCCATCGCGGTGACCGGCGCCCTTATCTATATGCGCAGCATCAAGCCGGCCAGCCGCCCCGGGATGGACATCGCCGGGACGCTGCTGGCCTCATCCGGCCTGTTCTGCATCGTGTTCGGCTTCTCGCATGCCGAGACGGCCGGGTGGGGAGCCGGGCTGACCATCGGCGCCCTCATCGCGGGCGTGCTGCTGCTGGCGGGGTTCGCCGTCGCCGAGCAGCGGGTCAGCCATCCGCTGCTGCCGCTGCGCGTGATCCTCGATCGCACCCGCGGCGGGGCCTATGTATCGGTGGGCATCGCGGGGATCGCGGTCTTCGGCGTCTTCCTGTTCCTGACCTACTACCTGCAGCAGGTCAAGGGCTACAGCCCGGTGACCTCCGGGCTGGCCTTCCTGCCGATGATCGCCTGCATCCTGCTGAGCTCCAACGTCTCCAGCATCGTGACGCTGCCTCGGTTCGGGCCGCGGGTCCTCATCACCTCGGGCATGGTGCTGGGCGCGGGCGCGATGGCCTACCTGACCCAGATCGCGGTCACCTCCAGCTACGTCACCAGCGTGCTCCCGGCGCTGCTGGTCCTGGGCCTGGGTTTCGGCATGATCATCTCCCCGGCCATCAACACCGCGACGGCTGGCGTGGACCGCAAGGACTCGGGCGTAGCGTCGGCGCTGGTCAACACCATGCAGCAGGTGGGCGGCTCGATCGGTACGGCCTTGCTGAGCACGATCGCGCTGACCACCACGGCCAGCTACCTCGCCGTGCACCACACGGGGGCGCTGGCCCCGGCCGTCGCGGCCACCCACGGCTACAAGATGGCGTTTGCCACCTCCGCGGCCCTGTTCGGGCTCGGTGCCGTCCTGGCCGTCACGCTGCTGCCGTCCAAGCATCGCCTCGAGCAGCTCCGGGCCGCCGCCGCGACCGGGGCGCCGGCGGAGGCGCCGGACAGGGTCGCCAGCAGGAGCTGAGCCCGCAGTGCCGCGAACAGGGAGGTTTGGCCCGCTGCTGGCGGGCAGCCTGATGCGGCTGTCGCGGGATGTTCGGATAGAAGTCGGCGGATGGGCACTCGGCAGCCCGCCCGGCCGTTAACAATGCGGCACAGGGAGAGCAGGCGAGCACCCAACGGAGTCATGAATGCTAGGACCGCAGAGCACGATGCTTTTCGTGCTGCTGGTGGTAGCCTTCGGCGCCCTGCTGTGGTGGATGCTGGTCGCCAAGCACATAGCGGTCCGGATCCTGGCCGCCTTGCTGGCCTTCATCCCGGCCATGACCTTCGGCATCGCCGTGGTGAACAAGTATTACGATTACTACCAGAGCTGGAACGCGGCGATAGCGGACATCACGAACCAGGGCGCGCCGGCGACGACGATATCGGCCACGGGCAACGGCCTGACCACCGGATTCAGCGCCCTCACCGCGCACCATATCGACATCGGAATCGCCCGCCAGTACGGCCTTACCCTGCGGCTGAACGTCCACGGGCCGACCAGCAATATCACCAGGCTGGTCTACGTATTCCTGCCGCCGCAATACTTCTGGACGGGTTATTACCAGAATTACCGGTTCCCGGTGGTCGAGCTGCTCCATGGATTCCCCGGCCAGCCGCAAGACTGGATAACCGTACTCGGCGTCAACCAGATGCTCGACTCGCTGATTACCACGCGCCAGGCCAAGCCCGCGGTCCTGGTCATTCCCGACGCCAACGGCGGCCGCGGGATATCACTGCAGTGCCTCAACCAGGCGGGCGGCCCGCAGGACGACACCTATCTCGCCAAGGATCTCCCGGCCTTCATCAGCCGGGAGCTGCGCGTCCAGCCGCCGGGCCTGGGCTGGGGTGTCGCGGGCTACTCCGAGGGCGGTTTCTGCGCGGCGAACCTCGGCTTGCAGCACGGCCGGAAATTCAGCTACGCGGGCGTCCTGAGCGGTTACTTCCAGCCGGCCAAGAACCAGCTCCTGAATCCGCCGCGGCAGGTGAGTCCCTTCGGCGGGGACCGCCGCCTGGCCCGGCTCAGCAATCCCCTGGACCTGCTCCGCTCGCTGCCGATCGGCCAGCCGGTGCCGAAGTTCTGGCTGGGCGCGGGGCTGCAGAACACCCGCGATGTGCGCGCTGCCCAGACCTTCGGCCAGCTGCTGCAGATACGCCAGCCCGCCGTGACCCTGAAGCTGGTGGCCGGCACGCACACCATGCCGACCTGGCGGAAGCTGCTGCCGTCCATGCTGGAGTGGATGACTCGCGGCCTGGCCCACCAGGTGGCGATCTACAACTCCCCCGCCGCGCGTGCCCGCCGGGCCGCCATCGCCGCCGCGGCGGCCAAGGCGAAGCTGCTCGGCGAGCGGCCCAGCTACCCGGGGGCCGGCCACCAGAGGCCCGGTCAGCAGCCCTCCGGCCGGCCCCGGTCCCGGCCGCAGCGGTCCCGCCCGCAGCGGTCCCGCCCGCCGGCGGGAACGGCCGGCCGGCCGGCACGACACAAGCTGGCCTAGCCCCCGGCGGCGAGCACGAAGGGCAGGACGGCGACCGCTCCGGCCTCCCGGAGCAGCTTGGCGGCCACCGTCATCGTCCATCCCGTCTCGATCCGGTCATCCACGAGCAGGACTGGTCCGCCGGCGCCGGCCAGCTCCTCCCGCACGGGACCGGGCACCATCATCGCCCCCCAGACAGCCTGGAGGCGCTGGGCGCTGTTGGACTGCCGGCTACCGGGCAGCGCGGCCGCCGCGGGCGGGACGCCGGGCCCGGTCGCGTACTCCAGCGAGCCCGCGTAGGGCAGCCGCCCGATCTCGGCGATCCGCGCGCCCAGGCCCGCGATCAGCCCGGGGCGAGACCGGGACGGGATCGTCGCCACCGCGGCGGGCCGCTCGGCCCAGTCCCAGGCCGCGAGGATCTTGACCACGGCATCGATCAGATCGGCCGGAACCGGCACGTCCGCAGCCAGCGCGCCGGCGGCGGGCGGCTCCGCCAGGGCCGCGCGCAGCCGCGGGCCCCAGCCCAGGTCCGTCAGGCCCGCCACCGCCCGGCCGGGCCAGGCCTGGAGCTCGGGCGCAATGCGCCCGGACACGTCAATGCCGAGGTCGCGCATGCCCGTCGGCCACATCTGCCGGGGCTTCAGCTCGGTACCCGGGCGGAGCAGCCGCTCCTCCGCGGCCGCGGCGACCACCTGGGTTACCGCGGCGGGCCAGGGCCGGCCGGTGCAGTTGTCACACCGGCTGCAGGGCTGGGCGCCGGGATCGTCGAGCTCCTGGCGCAGGTACTGCATGCGGCAGCCGCCGGTCTCGATGTAACCGAGCATCGCGCCTTGCTCCCTGGCCCGCTCGGCCGCCACCCGCGCGTAACGGTCAGCGTCGTAGACCCAGGCTTGCCCCGTCGCGGTCCAGCCGCCGCTGACCCGCCGGGCGGCCCCGTCCACGTCGAGCACCTTGAGCATCATCTCGAGCCTGGTGCGGGTCAGGTCGACCCGGGTTTCCAGGGCCGCCGTGGACAGCGGCCGCCCGGCATCGGCCAGGGCGCCCAGCGTGGCCCGGACCACCGCCTCGGGCGGGAACGCCAGCGATCCGAAGTAGGCCCAGATATCGGCGTCCTCGCGGCCGGGAAGCAAGATGACGTCCGCCCGGTCCACGCCCCGGCCGGCCCGGCCGATCTGCTGGTAGTAGGCGATGGGCGACTGCGGCGCCCCGAGGTGCACGATGAAGCCGAGGTCCGGCTTGTCGAAGCCCATGCCGAGCGCGCTGGTCGCCACGAGGGCCTTGATCTCGTTGCCGAGCAGTGAGCTCTCGGCGGCCAGCCGGTCCGCGTGGTCGTCCTGGCCGGTATAGGACGCGACCAGGTGGCCGCGATCGCGCAGGAAGTCGGCCACCTCCCGGGCGGCGGCGACGGTCAGCGTGTAAATGATGCCGGAGCCGGCGAGCTCACCGAGGTGCTCGGCCAGCCAGGCCAGCCGCTGCTGGGCCGCGGGCAGGCGGACGACCGCCAGGTGCAGGCTGGCCCGGTCCAGGGACCCGCGCAGCACCAGCGTCGCCGCGTCCCCGCCGGCGCCCAGCTGCTCGGCGATGTCGTGGGTGACCCGGGAGTTGGCCGTCGCGGTGGTGGCCAGGACCGGCACGCCGGGTGGTAGCTCGGCCAGCAGCGTGCGCAGCCGGCGGTAGTCCGGGCGGAAATCGTGGCCCCAGTCGGAAATGCAATGCGCCTCGTCGACCACGAGCATTCCGGCGGCGGCTACGAGCTTGGGCAGCACCAGGTCGCGGAAGCTCGGGTTATTTAGCCGCTCCGGACTGACGAGCAGGACATCGACCGCCCCCGCCGCCACCTCCGCGTAGACCTCATCCCATTCGCCGGCATTGGCGGAATTCACGGTGCGGGCGCGGATTCCGGCGCGGTCCGCGGCCTCGATCTGGTTGCGCATCAGGGCGATCAGCGGTGACACGATGACCGACGGGCCGGCTCCGCGGGCCCGCAGCAAGGCCGTGGCCGTGAAGTAGACCGCCGACTTGCCCCAGCCGGTGCGCTGCACGACCAGGGCCCGGCGCCGAGCACTGACCAGCGCGGCGATCGCGCGCCACTGGTCCTCGCGGAGCCTGGCCGCGGGGCCGGCCAGCGCCCGCAGCGTCTGCTCGGCCTCAGCCCGCAGGGCCTGCTCGGCCTCCGCCTGCGGGCCTGCCTCCGGCGGGTGATCAGACATGCTCTCCTTCGTATCAGTCGCCACTGACGATCGGCGGCCCGCAGGCCCGGCGCCTGCCGCACCCGCGGCCACGGTGGCCTGCCCAGGCGCTGGCCGCATGCGCCAGGATGGTCGCATGACCGGCGCCCCGGAGGAATACCGCATCTACTCCGAGCTTGCCGCGTGGTGGCCGCTGATCTCTCCCCCGGAACAGTACGCGGAGGAAGCCGCCTACCTGGCCGCGGTCCTGCGCCTGGCCCCGGGTCCGGTGCGCGAGGTGCTGGACCTTGGCAGCGGTGGCGGTCACGTCGCCGTCCACCTCAAGGATCACCTGGCCCTGACGCTCCTGGACCTCTCCCCGGGGATGCTGGCCACGTCGCGCCGGCTCAACCCCGAGTGCGCGCACCGGCAGGGCGACATGCGCACCGCCCGGCTCGGCGCCACCTTCGACGCCGTGCTGGTTCACGACGCGGTCGACTACATGACCAGCGAGGCCGACCTGCGGCAGGTGATCGAGACGGCGTTCGCGCACTGCCGCCCCGGCGGCGTCGCCTTGTTCGTGCCCGACTACACCGCGGACACCTTCCAGGCGGTTAACGGCCACGGGGGCGGCAGCGACCCATCAGGCCGCCAGGCCAGCTTTCGCGAATGGACGTGGGATCCCGACCAGGCCGATAGCTGGGTCCAGGCCGAGTACGAGGTCACGCTGCGCGCCGCGGACGGCACGGTCCAGGTGGTCTGCGAGACCCACCGGCTGGGCGCCTTCAGCCGCGCGACCTGGCTACGCCTGCTGGCGGAGGCCGGATTCGACCCTGATCCCGGCCTCGCCGCCCGGGCGGTCACCGGGCCCGAGGCCGCGGGCCGCCCGGACAACTTGTTCATCGGCCACCGGCGCTCCTGAGGTGGCCCGGAGCACCGCGATCGCCGCGCAGTGGGTCCATGCTGCCCACACGCCGACCGGGGCGGGAGCGGCTGGCCTGGACGGACAGGGCGCAATCGGACCAGCTCACCTGCCCCACATACCACACCGGAAGCCCCCGATGCATCCGGCGCCCCATTATGACGACTTTTATGAAGCTCCATGACAATTGGTGGCCAATGGCGCAGGATAGTGCACTGGCGGTAGCTGCGGGTTCGGCTGCCAGTGCCGGGACTCCAAGCACGGATCGATCCAGGAGCGGCCACATGCGCGCATCGAACCCGGGAGGCCCGGAACGTCCGCGCATTGCGCCGCGTTCGATCCGGTTCACCTTCACGGTCATGGTGCTAGTGCCAGCAGTCTGCCTGGCGCTGCTCTGGGGCGCGGTCATAACCGCCCCGTTCGGTAAGAAGCTGGTCGGGCACGGCTTCTCGCTCCACAGCCACCGGCTGCTGGCTGAGCAGGCGGGTTTAATAGCCGCAGGCATCGCCGTCATCCTCGTCGCGGTCGTGGTGATGAGCTCGTTCGCGCGGCGGATATCGCGTGACGTTGACGCCCTCACGGCCGCTGCCCTGGGGCTAGCCGATGAGCAGTCCCAGCAGGTCGGCGAGCAGGGATCGCAGGGCGGGGAGCAGGCACCGCAGGCCGGGGACAGCGCGCGCGGTGGCATGCACGCCGCCCGGCCCAGGACCGCCGAGGTGGCCCGGGCCGCCGCGGCCGTCGCCAGCCTGCAGGCCGCGGCCGCGGCAGCGGCCGCCAGCGAGGCCAGTCTCCGCGACGGCCTTCGCCTGGTTATCGTCAGCATGGCCCGGCGGAACCAGTCGCTGCTGCAGCGGCAGCTGCGGCTGATCGACTCGCTCGAGCAGAAGGCGTCCGATTCCGCCGCGCTGGCCGACCTGTTCTCGCTGGACCACCTCACCACGCGGATGCGCCGGCACGCCGAGAGCCTGACCATCTTGTCCGGTGCGGCCCCGGCGCGCTCCTGGCGGGAGCCGATACCGATCATCGACGTCGTCCGGGGGGCGATGGCGGAGGTCGAGGACTACACCCGGGTATCGGTCGTTACGCACACCGGCGACGCGGTGACCGGGTCGGCGGCGGCGGACATGATTCACCTGCTGGCCGAGCTCATGGAGAACGCCACCATGTTCTCGCCCTCGGGTACCGCGGTCGAGGTCCGGGCCGGCCGGGTGGCCAACGGCTACGCCATCGAGATCGACGACCGCGGGCTGGGTATCGAGCCCGATCAGCTGAGCGAGCTCAACGGGAAGCTTGCGCTGCCGCCCGACTTCGACCTGGCCAGCGCCGACCGGCTGGGCCTGTTCGTGGCGGCGAAGCTGGCCGCCCGCTACGGCGTCCGGGTCTCGCTGCGCACCTCGCCCTACGGGGGCACCACGGCCATCGTGCTAATGCCTAATCACATCGTGGTCCCAGCCAGCGCGATCGGCGCGGACCCCCGCCCCGATCCCCGCCCGCTGACGGCCAGGGCGACCTGGCTGAACCTGCGCAGCGGCAGTGCGCTGGCCCTGGTGGCCCAGCGCCCGGCGCCGGCCCCCCTGCAGGCGACCCCCGAGCCGATGACGCCCGAGCCAGTGACGCTCGAGCCGGTGACCCCCCAGCCGGTGACCCCCTATCCGGGCGGCCGCCGACCGGGCAGCTTCCAGCCGGCCAGCCTTCAGCCGGCCACCTTCCAGCCCGGCAGCTTCCAGCCCCGCGAGCCAGGTAACCCGCAGCGGGGGGACCACCTGCCGGACAGCCCGCCGCCGGACAGCCTGTGGTCGCCGACTTCGCGGGGAAGCGACCGTCAGTACGCCAGCCAGCAGCCAGGGCTGCTCCCGCCCGCAGCCGCCTCGCCCGCAGCCGCCTCGCCCGCAGCGCCGCCCACGACCGCGCCGCCCACGACCGCGACTATGCCGCCCGCGGCCCCGGAGCCCGGATCTGGCCGGCCAGGCCTGCCCCAGCGCGGGGCGCGCCGGCCAGCCGCCAGCCAGCCGGAGCCCAGTCCAGGCGGTCCCGCTCGTTCCGGCCGGCCGGCCGGCGATACCTACCGCGGCCTTCCCCGCCGGGTCCGCCAGGCCAACCTGTCCCCGCACCTGAAGGACGATCCGCCCGGCGCGGCCGGCGCGGGCCTGCTGGCTGCGCCGCCCGAGATCCGGCCGCCCGAACAGGCGCGCGATCTCGCCGCTTCGCTGCAGAGCGGCTGGCGTCGCGGTCGCGAGGAGGACCTGCCCGATCCGGCCGCCACGCCGCTCCCGCCGGCTCCCGCCGCCGCGCTCGGGGCGGCCACCGAGCCGGCGGCAGGCGCTGCCACCGGTGACGGCGCGGCAGCGGAAGCCGCGCCGCAGCCGAGCGAGGAGGGGTGATGAGCGAGCACGGCACGGTCGGCCAGCAGCGGGACCTGGACTGGCTGCTTGATGACCTGGCGGCCCGGCTGGACCAGTTTCGCCGCGCCGTCATCCTGTCCCGTGACGGACTGGTCATGGCCGCGTCCAGCGACCTGGATCGCGAGGACGCCGAGCACCTGGCCGCGCTGGCGGCCGGGCTGCAGAGCCTGGCCAAGGGCACGGGAGATCGCTTCGGCGTCGGCGAGGTCCGGCAGAGCATCATCGAGCTGCAGCACGCGCTCCTGTTTGTCACCGCCGCCGGCCAGGACAGCTGCCTGGCGGCGCTGTGCCCCGCGGACGCCGACGCCGGGCTGATCGCTTACGAGATGGCGATGCTCGTTAAGCGAGCCGGACCGCACCTGGCCCCGGCGTCGAGGTTCCCGGCCGACCAGCTCCCGGCGGAGTGAGCTGGCCATGCGGGCGGACGAGTGGGGCAGCCGGGACCCCGGCCCGGCGGTACGTCCCTACGCCCTGACGGGCGGCCGGACCGAGCCCGCAGACGGCGAGATACTCGACGTCATCGCGATGGTCGTCGCGGTGGTCCGGCCCGCGCGGGACGGCGAGGCCGAGGATTTCGCCGGCCTGGTCCCCGAGCACCGCAGGATCCTGAGCCTGTGCCGGCAGCCGGCCACGGTAGCCGATCTGGCTGCCGACACCGGGCTACCGCTGGGGGTAATCCGCGTGCTGCTGGCCGATCTGACCGCGCAGGGCCGGATCACCGTGCTGCCCCAGCGGCCCGCCGACGAGCAGCCGAGCGCCGACCTGCTCAGGGAGGTCCTGCATGGGCTCCGGGCCCTCTGACCGCGCCGCCGCCAGCCAGCTCACCGCGTTCAAGATTCTCATCGCCGGCGGGTTCGGCGCGGGCAAGACTACCCTGGTCGGGGCCATCAGCGAGGTCCGGCCGCTGCGGACCGAGGAGCCCATGACCGGCGCGAGCGTCGGCCTGGATGATCTCAGCGGCGTGGATCAGAAGAAAACCACGACTGTGGCCATGGATTTCGGTCGTATTACTCTCGGCAGCCGCATCGTGCTTTACCTCTTCGGGACGCCCGGCCAAGAGCGATTCTGGCCGATGTGGGATGAGTTGTCGTATGGAGCGCTGGGCGCCGTGGTCCTGGCCGATACCCGCCGCCTCGATGACTGCTTTCCGGCAGTCGACTATTTCGAGAAGCGACAAGTGCCGTTCCTGGTCGCTATCAACTGCTTCGACGACGCTCCCCGCTATGATCCCCAAGACGTACGGATTGCCCTTGACCTGGATCCACGCGTTCCGGCCGTGCTCTTCGACGCCCGCGAGCTCCACTCCGTCAAGCAGGTCCTGATTACCTTGGTCGAGTATGTCCTGGCCAGCAGATCCGCGCCCCGGCGCGGCGCCGTCACCTCGGGGTAGGCGATGAGCGTCACGGCGGGTCTGAACCAGCTCACGGCAGCGCCGGCCCTCCCCGACGGGTGGCGTGCCCGCCGCGGTGACCCTGACATGATGTGAGAAATAACGGAAGGTAGTACACCGATGGTCGCTTCGACGGCGCAGCCGGCGGGGACGCAGGGGGGGCCAATTTCGTGGCCGGTTCGATCCGGCGCAGTGCCGCCTCTTGCCGATGGCTTCAGCACGAGGCCGGAAACTGCCCCCAGCCTGGGCATGGCCCTGGTCCCCGGTACCGCTGCCGTGCTCGTTCCCTCCCGCGCCATTGCCGATGAGTGGCGGGACTGGCTGGGCTCGTGCGGCAAGACCCAGCTCGCCGTCCACTACGCCGAGTCACTGTGGCGCACCGGGGAGATGGAGCTGCTGGTCTGGGTACCCGCCACCAGCCGGGCGTCGGTGCTGGCCGGCTACGTCGAGGCTGCGGCCGCAGCCATCGGAACCGGCCCCGCAAGGGATGGCGAGTCGGTGGCCGCGCGCTTCGTGAGCTGGCTGAGCGAGACCAGCCGGCCCTGGCTGATCGTGCTCGATGACCTGTCCGACGCGGCGGAGCTAAACGGACTCTGGCCGTCGGGGCCGGCCGGCCGGGTACTGGTGACGACCAGGAACACCGGGACGCTCCCGCCGGAGGCCAAGGCGCACGTCCTGCCGGTCGGGGTGCTGAGCCCCCGGGAGGCGCTCGGCTACCTGATGGGCCGCCTGACCGCGGACCCAGATCAGCGTCTGGGCGCGATCGACCTGGTCAAGGACCTGGGCTGCGAGCCGCTGGCCCTGGCGCAGGCCAGCGCGGTGATCTCGGAATCGGCGCTGTCCTGCCGTGACTACCGGGCTTACTTTGCCCGCAGGCGCGAGCAGCTCGCCGAGGCGGACGGTGGCATCACTCCGGCCGCCGCCGCGGTCACCTGGACATTCTCGGTCGAGCAGGCGGACCGGCTGTCACCGGACGGGGCCGCGCAGTCGCTGCTGGCGCTGGCCGCGCTGCTGGACGGCCGCGGGGTCCCTGGTGCGATCCTCACCGCCCAGCCAGCACGGCAGTACCTGGCGGGTGAGGGCGCGGACCCGGTCAGCCAGGACCGGGCCCGCGGCGCGCTGCAGATGCTGGAGCGCGCGGGCCTGCTGGAGATTGACGCGGCGGCCACGTGGCCGACGATCCGGATGAGCCCAGTGGTTCAGGCCGCCATCCGGACGGCGATGCCCCCCGAGATGCTCCCCCGGGCGGCTCGGGCGGTCGCCGACGCGCTGCTGGAGGTATGGCCGGAGGACGACCGCGGGACGGGGGCCGCCGAAAGCCTGCGGTCCTGTGCCGCCAGCCTGCAGCAGGGGGCCGGGGACCTGCTCTGGGTCAACGGGTGTCATCAGGTTCTGCTGCGAGCCGGGCAGAGCCTGGACAGCGCGCGCCTGGCCGGGCCGGCCGTGGCGTACTGGCGGGATCTGGTCGCGGTGAGCGACCGTGTGCTGGGACCGGGCCACCCCGATACCCTCGTGGTCGGCGAGCAGCTGGCCCGCGCCTGCCTGGCGGCCGGCCGGGCCACGGACGCCGTGCCGTGGTTCCAGTGGGTGCTGAGCAGGCGGATCCGGGCGCTGGGGCCAGATCACCCGGACACCATCGAGGCCCGGCGCAATCTCGGCCACGCATTAGTGGCTGCGGGCCAGCTCGATGAGGCCGTGACGGTGCTGGAAGGGACCGTCGGCGACTACGAGCGCGTGCGCGGACCAGATCACCTGGACACGCTGGACGCGCGAGACGAGCTCGCGGCGGCCCAGAGCGGCGCCGGTCTGCTTCCCGCCGCCATCCAGCTGCGTCAGCACACGCTGGCCCTGCGCGAGCGGCTGCAGGGCGCCCGGCATCCGGACACCATGACGACGCGGCAGAAGCTGGCTGACGCCTACCTGGCCGACGGCCGCCTCAAGGACGCTGTCGGCCAGTACAAGAAGACGCTGGCCGATCGGGAGCGGGTCCTCGGCGCCGACCATCTCGACACCATCGCCACGCGCAGCAGCCTCGGATCCGCCTACCATGCCCTGGGCCGCATAGCCTCGACCCTGCAGCTCTACGAGCAGGCCCAGACGGGCTACGAACGGGTACTCGGCGCCGATCACCCGGAGACGCTCGCGCACCGCGCGAATCTCGCGCACGCCTACTACGAGGCGGGCCGGCTGACGGACGCCATGACGGTGCTCCGCGATACCGTCACGCGCTGCGAGCGGACGCTGCCGCCGGGAGATCCGCTGACCCAGACCGTGCGCGAGAGCCTGGCCAACATCGCGGGGGGATGACAGGTCGCGGCGGCCATGCTGCCCCCGCCAGGCCGGCGACGACACGACGGACCAGGCCGTTCGCGGGCGGGCGGGGCAGCGCGGGCGGCCCGGCTAGCCGTCGGCGGTGTAGCTCTCCCGCCGGATCTGGAAGAACGGCGAGCGCAGGACCAGGCGTGCGGCGAGCATCAGCAGCAGGCCGGCGACGACGATGCCCACGATCGACCAGATCTGCGTCGACGGTGCCGCCAGCAGCGACTTGACCAGGATCCAGCCGAGGAACCCGGCCGCCGCCAGCGGAAGCAGGCCGACGATGAGGAAGTCACGGACGCTCCTGAAGACGCGCCGCCGGTAGTACGCCATGGCAGCGAGCGCGGTCATGATGTAAAAGATGGAGAACAGCAGCCCGGTCACGTTGATCACGTCGTAGAACGCGTTCTGAACCGACGTGGCCAGGAAGTAGATGGCGCTGAGCCCGATGATGAGCACGGCGACGATGACGCTCGCGGCGACGGGGGTGGCCCACCGGCGCGACACGTGGGACAGGAACTCCGGCAATGCGCGGTAGCTCGCCATCCCGTAGACGATCCGCGAGCTGAGGACGATGCCGGTGCCGGTGGTGGCGATCACCGACAGGGCGATGGACAGGGCCATGGCCTTAGCCCAGAAGCCGCCGCCCAGCGCGTTGGCCACGTAGACCAGCGCGGTGCCGTTGGCCGATGCCGCCTGCAGCTTCGCCGGCGAGACGACGCCCTGAAAGCCGACCTGCGCCAGCGTATAGATGATCGCCAGCAGGGCGACCGCCATGATGGCAGCCCGGCCAGGGTTAACGCGCCGGTGCTTGACCTCCTCGTTGACGTACAGGGTGCCGTCCCAGCCGCCGTAGACGAAGACCGCCACGAGGAAGCCCGCCACGGCGCTGCCCTTGCCGTCAATTCCGCTGAGGCTCAGCCAGCCCTTGCTGAACGTGACCGAGCCGGGATGATGGCCAAGGACCCAGACGACGCCGGCGATGGCCAGGCCGATCAGGATCAGGTACTCGACCAGAGCCATGCTGACCTGGACGCGGGCGGTGATCTTGATGCCCACGATCGCGATCACGAGCATGATCAGGCCCATGGCCACGCCAATGCCGACATAGGCCCAGGTGTTATTCGAACTGGAGCCGAAGACGGCCAGCACCGACGGCCCGAGCAGCAGGACCTCGGCGACCGTTCCGATGATGTAGGCAGCGATCATCAGCCAGCCGGTGAGGAAGCCGAGGTAAGGGTTGATGGCCCGGCCGACCCACTCGAAGGAGGCGCCGCAGTTCGCGTTCCACACGTTACAGCGCCGGTAAGCGTTGGCAATGATGAGCATGGGAATCGCGGTCAGCAGCAGGACAGGCCCGGCACCGTAGGCTGTCGCCGCGGCGAGCGCCGCCAGCGAGAGGCCAACCGTTGCGGCCGGGGCCGACGACGCCATTCCGATGACCGTGTCCTGGGCTACGCCGATCGCATTGGACTCTAGCCCCGCCGGGGCAGGTGCCGTTTCTGCGCGCTCATCCACCATTTCGTCACCATAGCGGCAGTTTTAGACCGAGAATAGACAGAGGCCGAGCAAATCCCGCGGGGACCACGTGGCCGGCATGGCCCGGCCCGAAACTGCCTGAGCCATGCCGGCCGCGGCTGGCTAGGGCACCGTCCAGGACTGGTTGGCACCGCCGCTGCAGGACCAGATCTGCAGCTGGGTGCCGGGCGTGGTGGACCAGCCGGTGTCATCCAGGCACTTGGCCGACTGCGGATTGTAGAGCGCGCCGCCGCTTAGCGGCTGCCAGACCTGAGCGCCGGTGCCATTGCAGTCGTAGAGATCGACGGTAGTGCCGTTGCTCGTGCCGCCGCCGTTGATGTCCAGGCACTTGCCGAGCGCCTGGAGGGTGCTGCCGCTGACGGTCCACTGCTGGGCATTGGTGCCGTTGCACGTGTACACCTGCACGGGCGTGAAGTTCGCGTTGCTCGCGCTCCGCACGTCGACGCACAGGCCGGCGTAGCCGGTGATTTGCCCGGTCGTGCCGCCGCCCCCGCCTCCGCCACCGCCGCCGGTGATGGCGTTAAAAATCTTGGAGTAGGCATAGCCAGTGGGCTTGTCGTAGCCGTCGACCTCCCAGAACGACAGCTCCTGGATGCCGCGGGAGGCGGCGAAGCTCTCCAGCGTGGAGGCGTTGGCCTGGGTGAACACCTCGTTGTCGTCGTTCTGGCCGGCGATGGGCGTCAGGCCCATCTTCGCGTAAGCCTGCGCGGTGGAGATCCCGTAGAGGCTGGCCAGCTGGCCGGCCGTGGCCTGCGCGGCCGAGAGGGCGTCATTCAGCGCGTTCTGGCCGTTGCCGAAGTCCATCGTCATGATGTTGACGGCGTTGACCTTAACGCCATTGCTCTGCGCGTTCTGCAGCACGCCGAGTTCTTGCGACGGCAGGCCGTTGGGCGCGACCGCGAGCGTGTAGTCGACCTGGACCGCCGGGTTCTGGGCCTGCAGCGCGGCCAGCGCCTGGTTGCGCCGGTTGTTGGCCGCCGAGTCGCCCAGCGTGGCGCCCTCGATGTCGAAGTCCAGCCGGGTCGTCCCGTAGGTGTTCACCACATTGGCATACGCGGCGGTGAGCGAGGAGACCGAGGTGCAGGTCTGAGCCAGCTCCCCGCCGCTCTCCCCGCCGAAGGAGATGATGACGTTGCCGCCCGCGGCCTGGAGCGAGCTGATCTGCGAGCTGAACGCCCCGACCGAGTCACCGTTGTCCTCCCACTGCGGCGTGCAGCCGGATCGCGGGATCAGGAAGGCCAGCGTGTAGTACTTGTCGCCGCTGGCGCCCATGTCGGCGGCCATGTCGCCCGCGTCGCTGCTGGCGATCTGCAGGTAGGGAGCGGCGTAGTGGGCGGGGAAGCTGGCGGCCGCCGCTACCGCCGCGCGGCTCACCGTGGCCTGGACCGCGGGCGTGGTCGCCAGCATGACGCCGGCGCCGCCGGCCAGCAGCGCCGTCGCGGCGCCGGCGGTGGCCACCCGGCTGCGGGCCTGCGGCCGGGCTGCGGCGCGGGACAGGGCCGCGGCGCGGGACCGGGCCGCGGCGCGGGACCGGGCCGCGGCGCGGGACCCAGGGATCGGGAAATGGGACACGGATCCTCCTGAGGGGGTAAGGAGTCCAACTGATAGGAAACTTTCCTAAAAGTTAGGCGAACATTATGCCTCCCCGCTGACCGGGTCAATGCGTATGCGCGAACTGGGCCCGATCCGGGCCGTCCTTTACCGCCGAATCCGGTCTTCCGGAAAACGGCCGGCCCCGCGGCGTGAGCCGGTCCCGTGGCGATCGGGTGGCGGGGGCCGATACTGGTCGTGTGCGGCAGGTGCTCTGTCCGGTGCTGGTGGGGCGGGATGAGGAGGCCCGCCACCTGCGGGCTGCCCTGGCGGCGGCCGAGGCGGGCCACGGTGGCACGGTGTTCGTCACCGGGGAGGCGGGCATCGGGAAGTCGCGGCTGGTCCGCGCGACCACCCGCGCGGCCGCCGAGCGCGGGTTCACGGTCCTGGCCGGGCGCGCGGTAGCCGACGGCGTCCCGACGCCGTTCCGGCCATTCGCCGAGGCGCTGGCCTCGGCCGTGCGTGCCGGCGTCCTGCCTGAGGGCGCGGAGCTGGACCCGTTCCGGCCCGCGCTGGGCCGGCTGCTGCCCGAGTGGCGGCAGCCCTCGGTGGCGGGCGATAAATCGCTGGTCTACCTCGGTGAAGCGGTGCTGCGGCTACTGCGGCTGCTCGCCCCGGAGGCCGGCTGCCTGCTGATCCTGGAGGACCTGCACTGGGCGGACCGGGAGACGCTGGCGCTGCTGGAGTACCTGGCCGACAACCTGGCTGCGGAGCGGGTGCTGTGCGCGGGCACCCTGCGTGACGAGGAAGGCGGCGCGGCGGCTGGCCTGGCCCGGGCGCTGGAGGCACGCGGATCGGCTGCCGCGCTGTCCCTGGGCCGGCTGGATCCGGCGGCGATGGCCCGCATGGCGCTGGCCTGCGTGGGCGCCGCTGACCTGCCGGACGCGGTCCAGTCGCTGGTCGCGGAGCGGGCCGAGGGCGTCCCGTTCCTGGTCGAGGAGATCCTGGCCGGCCTGATCGGGGACGGGACGCTGACCGAGCGGGACGGTCACTGGCACGCCGCTGACCTGGCCGGAGCACGGCTCCCGGACACGTTCACCGATGCGATCCGCCGCCGGCTTGACGGGCTGGACGCCGATTCCGGCCACGTCATCTGCGCCGCCGCGGTGCTCGGCCGCCGCTTCGACTGGGCGCTGCTGGGCCCGGTGACCGGCCTGCCAGACGCTGCCGTGGTGGCGGCGCTGCGGCGAGGAGTCGGGCTACAGCTGGTCGCGGCCGACCGGGAGAGCTTCCGGTTCCGGCATGCGCTCACCCATGAGGCGGTGCTGGCCGGCCTGCTGCCGCCGGAGCGGGCGCTCCTGGCCGGCCAGGCGCTGACGGCGGTGGAAGCCGCCCATCCCGGCCTGCCGGGGACGTGGTGCATGCTGGCCGCCGAGCTGGCCGAGGGCGCGGGCCGCGGGGCCCGGGCGGGGGCGCTGCTGCTGGAGGCCGGGCGGCGTGACCTGGCCGTGGGTGCGCTGGCCAGCGCCGAGCACACCCTGACCCGGGCCCGTGCCCTGATCCCGCCGGACGATCCGGTGCTGCGCACCCCGGTGGATGAGGCGCTGACCGAGGTCTTCGTGCTGTCCGGGCAGGTCGACCGGGCGATCGAGATGGGCCAGACGCTGCTGGCCCGGCTCGGCGCCGGGGCGGCGTCCGCCGGGGCCGCGTCCGCCCGGGCGGCGACCCTGCACCTCGGGATCGCGCGGGCGGCGATCGCCGGCGCGCGCTGGGCGGAGGCGGCGGCGAGCATCGAGGTCGCCCGCGGCTACGCCGGCGCCGATGCGGCCCCGGTGGATGCGTGCGCGGCGCAGGTCGCGGCCGGCCGGGGAGACCTGGCCAGGGCGGACGAGCTCGCCGCGGCCGCATTGCGGGCGGCCGAGGGCGGCGGGCTGCCGGAGGTTGCCTGCGAGGCCCTGGAGGTGATCGGCCGGGTCGCACGGCAACGTGACCTGGACGCGGCGGAGCGGGCGTTCGGCCAGGCAGCGACCGTGGCCAGCGCGCACGGGCTGCAACTGTGGCATCTGCGGGCGCTGCACGAGCTGGGCACGATCGACCAGCTGCGCACCGAGAGCGTGGACCGGCTGCAGCAGGCGCGTGAGCTGGCGGTGGCACAAGGCGCGCTCGCGCTGACGGCCACGCTGGATCTGCAGATCGCCGCGGGGCTGAGCAAGCAGTTCCGCGGCGACGAGGCTCTGGCCGCCGCCCGGCGGTCGGCCGACGCGTCGCGGCGGCTGCGGCTGGCCACGCTGCCGATGGCGCTGATCTTCCAGGCCACCGCGCACGCGATCCGGGGCGAGCAGGACGCCATGGAGGGCGCGATCGGCGAGGCGATCTTTCTGGCCCCGGACGACCCCGACGTGCTGGGCTGCTCCTGGGGGCACTGCCGGGCGACGGTGTCCCTGCTGGCCGAGCAGCTCGAGGAGGCCCGCGTGGAGATGACGACCGGCGCCGGGCTGCTGCTCAGCTCCCCGGCGACGATCGCGCCGCCGTTCCTCGGGCTGTGGCCGCTGCTGGGCGCGCTGCTGGACCGGGACGCGCAGGAGGCCGCGGCCCGGGTCCGGTCCGCCCACAGCACCCGGCACCTGGTGGTCGGGGCCCTGCTCGGCTACGCCGACGCCATCCTGGCGGGCCGGGAGGGCCGGAGGCCGGAGGCGGCCGCGGCGTTCGCCGCGGCGGACGCTCAGATGGGGCCCCTGGTGGCCTGGTACCGGCAGTACGCACGCCGGCTCACCGCGCAGGCCGCGCTCGCGGACGGGTGGGGCGATCCGGTCGCCTGGCTACGGGAAGCCGCCGAGTACTTCGCCGCGCGCGGTGACGACCGGGTGGCGGCGGCCTGCCGGGGGCTGCTGCGCCGGGCCGGTGCGCCGGTGCCGCGGCGCCGTCCCGGCAGCCCGCCGCTGCCCGGCCAGCTCCGGGCACTGGGCGTGACCGAGCGCGAGGCCGACGTGCTGCAGCTGGCCGCCCGCGGGCTGGGCAACCGGGAGATCGCCGAGGCGATGTTCCTGTCGCCGCGCACCGTCGAGAAGCACGTCGCGAGCCTGCTGACCAAGACCGGCCTGCGCCGGTCCCAGCTGGCCGGGTATTCCTCCGGGCTCGACTAGCTAGGTAGTCGGCCGGGCTAGCTGGGTAGCCGCGGCCGCGCGGATTGGGTGCTGCCCCCGATGCGGCGGCTGCTGGCCGCGCGGCACGATGCAGGCATGCGGGCATCAGTCCCCGCCCGCGCCGGCCCCAGGGAGGACCAGATGAACACCACCCCAGTGACCCGACCAGGCGCAGCTGAGCTGGCCGCCCGTGACGACGTGCTGGTGGACCCGGCCTGGCTGCAAGCCCGCCTGCACGACCCCGCGGTGCGCGTCGTGGAGGTCGACGTGAGCCGGCTCGCCTACGACGAGTGGCACATTGACGGAGCCGTGCTGTGGAATGTGTACGCCGACCTTGAGGACGCTGACTACCGGCTCGCCGATACCCCGGCGGTAGAGCGGCTGCTCGCCCGGTCGGGGATCGGCCCGGACTCGACGGTCGTGTTCTACGGCTACGCGCCCGCCATGGGACTGTGGCTCATGAAGCTCTACGGGCACGCCGATGTGCGCATCCTCGACTGCTCACGCGACACCTGGCGCGGCCAGGGCCGTCCGTGCAGCAGCGCGCCGGCCGAGCCCGCCAGCACTCGTTACGTCCTCCCCGAGCCGGACGGCCGGCTCCGCGCGGACCACACCGCGGTGCGCGACGCCATCGGTGACCCGGGCACCACCCTGCTGGACGTCCGCAGCCGGGACGAGTACCGGGGCGAGCGGTTCTGGCCGTCCGGCGGCATGGAGCCAGGAGGCCGCGCCGGCCACGTCCCCTCGGCGGTGCACCAGCCCATCGTCGATCTCTACGACGACCGCGGTTCATTCCGGCCGGCCGCCGACCTCCGCGCAGTCTTCTCCGCCGTCGACCCCGGCGGCACCGTCGACCCCGGCGGCACCGGCGAGCTGATCACCTACTGCACGATCGGCGGGCGGGCCAGCACCGCCTGGTTCGCCCTCACCTACCTGCTCGGCCGCGAGAACGTGCGCGTCTACGCCGGATCGTGGGCCGAATGGGGCCGCATGGCAGACACGCCCGTCGAGTGCCCCTGAGCAATCAGGAGCCTTCGACGCGCCGGTCCCGCCCAGCCCAGTAGGGCTCGCGGATGACCTTGCGCTGGAGCTTTCCGACCGGGCTGCGCGGGAAGGGCTCAGCGCGGAACACGACCCGGCCCGGTTTCTTGTACGAGCCCAGCCTGCGGCCGCACTCCGCCACGACCTCCTGCTCGTCGAGCTTCGCGCCGTCGTCGAGAATCACCTCGGCCAGCGGGGTCTCGCCCCATCTGTCGTGCGGAACGCCGAATACCACGACCTCGCGGACCCCGGGCATGGCGGCGATGATCTCCTCCAGCTCGGCCGGCCAGATGTTGAAGCCGCCGGAGACGATCATGTCGTCGACCCGGTCGATGACGTACAGGAAGCCGTGCTCGTCCAGTCGGCCGATGTCACCGGTGAGCACCCAGCCATCGCGCAGCCGCTGCCTGGTCTGCTCCGGGTCGTCCCACAGGCCGGTCATCTGGCCCTCGCACCGGATCGCGATCTCGCCCTCGGCGCCAGTCGGGACGCTGGCGTTATTCTCGTCGCGTATCTCCAGCTCGGCGAACGGCATGATCCGTCCCGCCGCCCGCAGCGGACTGGAGCCGGCCAGCTCGCCGAACCACTCGCGCGGCCCCATGAAGGTGACCGGGACGGCCTCGGTCTGGCCGTACATCTGGTACATCGTGTCGCCGAACACGTCATGGCCGCCGCGGGCCGTCCGGGCGCTGATGGGCGCGCCCGAGACCATGACCACCTTGAGGTCGGGCAGGCTCTGCCGCTGGCCGCCGACGCGCGCGACGATGTCGGCGACCATGGTCGGGACCGCGAAGAAGTACGCGATCCGCTCGGCGCGCAGCGTGTCCAGGAACGTCGGCGAGTCGAACTTGGACGCCAGGATGTTGACGCCGCCCGCGATCCAGATGGGCAGGAACAGGTAACCGGATCCGTGCGAGATCGGCCCGACGTGCAGGCAGGAATCCCCGATGTCGGCGGGGGGGAGCATGTAGAACCAGTCGCGGGTCGCGCTCATCCAGGCCCGGTGGGTGTAGGCGATGCCCTTGGCCCGGCCGGTCGTGCCCGCGGAGTGCCGGATGATGAAGACGTCATCCAGGCTGACCTCGGGATCGGGGTCGACGGCCGGGTGCGCCGCCAGCCAGCCGTCGTAGCCGGAGTCGCGGACCACGATGCGCAGGCCGTCGACCTTCTGGTCGAGGCCGTCGACCTCGCTGGCGAACTCCTCCGACACTACGACCACCCTGGCCCCGGTGTGCCGGATCATGTGCTCGTGCGCCTCGGCGGAGTTGCGCCGGTAGAGCGGGACGCGGACGACGTTGGCGATGGCCGACCCCAGGTAGAAGTCGGCCGCCTCGACGCTGTTGTCCTCCAGGACGGCGACCCGGTCGCCGGCCTTCAGGCCCAGCCCGATCAGCGCGTTAGCCAGGCGCAGGCCGCGTTCCCAGGCCTGGCCGTAGGTGAGCTCGCGGTCGCCACTGCGGATCGCGACCAGGTCACGGTGAAACCTCGCCGAGCGCCGCATTGCGCTTCTGACGTCAAGCACGCTGCCTCCCGCGGGACATTCCGTTATCAGCCATGAGGGCGTGGCCCGGCTCACGGCGCGCTGACCGCAGTGTGGCCCAGGTCACAGTCCCGGAATTCCGGACTGTAGCAATGCCGCCCGCCAGTCGTCAACGCCTCTGTTGACGCGGCTGCGGCTGCGGCGGCCGCGGCTGCGGCGGGGCTGCGGCTGCGGCGTCACAGGACCGCGACCGGGGCGGCCGGGCTGCCGACGGCGCCGGCCAGCGGCAGCGGAGCCAGCACGAACAGGAACGTGCCGCGCCCGGACGCCGCCAGCGCGTCCAGGTCCATCAGCTCGGACAGGTAGACGCCGTGATCCCGGAGCAGCCCGATATGCAGGGGCACCTGGCAGCCGGGATCGCCGGAGGGATAGGCCTCCACGGCGACGTTGTCGGCCCCGACGAGCACGACGCCGCGCTCGGCCAGCCACGGGCCGCAGTCGCGGTCGAGGCCGGGCCAGCTCGCCGCGTCCGCCCGCCCGGCCGCGAACGCGGCCAGCCAGCCGGTCCGCACCAGCAGCGCGTCGCCGGGGGCCAGGTCGATATCGGCCGCGGCCAGCAGGCGGGCCAGCTCGCCGCGGTGCACCCGGTCACCGGCGTCCCGGTCAGCGCCGGGCGCGCAGTCGACGAGCACGCCGCGGGTGACGATCGGCCGCATCTTGTCGATGCCCAGCCGGCTTGCGCCGCGGCTGGTGACCGTGCCGGCCGGGAACCCGTTGTAGAGCTGGCCGTCGCGCCACACGTGGGCCAGCGCGTCGACGTGCGTCACGCCGTGCGTGGCCAGGGTGATGACGTCATCGGCGAACCCGAAGCCGGCCCGCTCGGCCAGGCCGGCGGCGTAGTCACCGCCGTCACGCAGCATGTAGTGGGCGGGCGCGGGCCGCCCGGCGATGCCATAGCCCTGCCCGCTGACGATCGGCGCGGCCAGGGACAGGACGGTGCCATCGCGCACGGCGGCCAGGCCGCGCAGTACCTCGGGCCGTCCGAGCAGGTTCAGGGCGCCGAGCTCATCGCCGGGTCCCCATCGTCCCCATCCGTCCATGAACTGGTCCCATCGTCGCGCCGCTGTCCGGCTCCATGAAAGCCGTTGTCCGGCTCCATGAAAGCCGCTGCCCGGCTCCATGAAAGCCGGCGCCCGCTCCCATGCAACCGGCACCTTCGACAAGTGTCAACACTAGTGTTGACAGATGGGAGGCGGATTCCTAGACTCCGGGACATGGGCCCAGGATCTGTCGACCTCGACGACCTGCTGTCCGACGAGGCGGTGAACCACCCGCGGGCCTTCTACGCCCGGCTGCGGGACACCGACCCCGTCTACTGGAATCAGCGGTGGAACGGCTGGGTGCTGACCGGCTACGACGACGTCGCCGACGGCTTCCGCAATCACCGGACCCTGTCCTCGGATCGCTTCGCCGGGCCGTTCGGCGAGGAACTGAGCGCGGTGTCCTCCGATTACCAGCAGCTGTTCGGCTTCCTGTCCAAGTTCTTCGTCTGGAAGGACCAGCCCTACCACACCAGGGTCCGCAGCCTGGTCAACAAGGCGTTCACCCCGCGCAGCGTGGAGGTGCTGCGGCCGCGGGTGCGCCAGCTGGTGGCCGAGCTCATCGAGCCGCTGCGGGCGGCCGGCGAGGCCGACTTCCTGGCCAGGTTCGCATTCACGCTCCCGGTAGTGGTGATCGGTGAGTACCTGGGCGTCCCCGCTCGCGGCCGCGACCGGCTGCGTCAGTGGGCACAGGACCTGGGCGCGGTCATCTTCGTCAGCGGCAACGACGACGACCGGATGCGCAAGGGCGAGGAGGCGATGGGCGAGCTGGCCGACTTCCTGCGGCCGGTCATCCGTGACCGCCGGGCTGAACCGCGCGACGACCTGCTCAGCGGCATGGTGCAGGCGCAGGATCGCGGCGACTTCCTGTCCGAGGACGAGGTGATCGCCAACGCGATTCTCATGGTCTTCGCCGGTCATGAGACGACCATGAACCTGCTCGCCAACGGCATCGTCGCGTTCGCGGAGTTTCCGGAGCAGTGGGCCAGCCTGCGCGACGATCCGTCCCTGGCGCCGGGCGCCACGGAGGAGATCCTGCGCTACGACGGCCCGATCCGGGCCATGGCCCGCTGGGCGCGCGAGCCGATGCGGCTCCGCGGCCATGACATCGCCGCGGGCGACCGGCTGCTGCTGGTCCAGTACGCCGCCAATCATGACCCGGCCCGGTTCGCCGATCCCGGCCGGGTCGACATCACCCGCTGGCCGAACAAGCACACCACGTTCGGCCAGGGCATTCACACCTGCCTGGGCGCGCCGCTGGCCCGGCTCGAGGCCCAGGAGGCGTTTGGCGCCCTGGCGGCGCAGTTCTCGCATCTCGAGATCGCCGAGGATCCGCTGCGGTACGTTCCGAATATCGTCTCCCGTAGCCTGCGCGGCCTGCACGTGACCTTCGCGGATCAGTGATGCCACGAGTCCGGGTCACCGTGGACCATGACCGCTGTGCCGGCGTCACCATGTGCACCCAGCTGGCCCCGGGCGCGTTCGCGATCAACGGCGACGGGCAGTCCGAGTTCCAGGCGGGCCGCTGGGAGCTGGCGGACCTGGCCGAGGCCGCCGATGGCTGCCCGATGTCGGCGATTGCCGTGCTGGCCGATGACGTGGAGGTGACGTGACGGACGCGCCCGTAGCGGACTGGTCGGATCCGGGCCCGGTGCCGGTCGCCCCCGGCATCCACCGGATCGCGCTGCCGATGCCGCAAGACGGCCTGCGGGCCGTCAACGTCTACGCGATCGAGGACGGCCAGCAGGTCACCATGATCGACGGCGGATGGGCGGTGCCGGCGGCCAGGGCCGAGCTGGAGAAGGCACTCGACCAGCTCGGCTACGGGCTGCCGGCCATCAGCCGGTTCCTGGTCACGCACGCGCACCGGGACCACTACACGCTGGCGGTGCTGCTGCGGCGCGAGTTCGGCACGGCGATCAGCCTCGGCGCCGGCGAGCGGCCGACCATCGCCGTCCTGGCCAGCGGCGCGATCACGAACCGCTTTAACGCCCAGGTGCACCTGCTGCGCCAGGCCGGCGCCAGCGGTCTCGCCGATCTTATCGCCGGCGGTGACTCCCGGGTGGACCCGCTGCCCGAGGGATGGGAGGAACCGGACGAGTGGCTCGAGGCCGGCACGGTGCGGGCGGCCGACCGGATCCTGCGCATCCTGCCCACCCCGGGGCACACCCAGGGTCACATCGTCTTCGCCGACGAGCAGGCCGGCCTGCTGTTCGCCGGCGATCACGTGCTGCCGCACATCACGCCATCGATCGGCTTCGAGGCGGTGCCGTCCGACGCGCCGCTCGCGGACTACCTGGACTCGCTGGCGCTGATCCGGGCGCTGCCGGACCTCACGCTGCTGCCCGCGCACGGCTTCGTCGCCGCCAGCACGCATGCGCGGGTCGACGAGCTCGTCGCCCACCATGACGCCCGGCTGCGGGAAACTGGCCAGGCGGTGGCCAGCCTCGGGTCTGCTACCGCCGCGCAGGTGGCGGCCGTCCTGGGCTGGACTCGCCGCCGCCGCTCGTTCGCGAGCCTCGACCCGTTCAACCAGATGCTCGCCGTGACCGAGACCGTCGCTCACCTCAAGCTGCTGGTCGCCTCCGGCGTGCTGACAGCCGACGGCGACGTCGTCGTGAGCTACCGGCCGGCCGCCCTGACGCCACCGGCATGACGGCCCGGCCGGCCAGCGGCGTGACGGCCGACGGCCGGCTGCGCGGCAAGGTCCGCGAGTTCCTGGCCGCCCAGGCGGTCACGCCGCACTGTGACGCCTGGATGTCGCAGTTCGATCCGGCCTTCAGCCGGGCGCTGGCGCAGCGCGGCTGGATCGGGATGACCTGGCCGGCCCGCTATGGCGGCGCGGACGCGGTCGAGCGGGACCGGCTGGTGGTGATGGAGGAGCTGCTCGCTGCCGGCGCGCCGGTCGCGGCGCACTGGTTCGCCGACCGGCAGATCGGGCCCGCGCTGCTGCGCCACGGCTCGCCTGAGCAGCGGGCCCGGTACCTGCCGGCCATCACGGCGGGCGAGTGCTTCTTCGCGATCGGCATGTCCGAGCCGGACAGCGGGTCGGACCTGGCGTCAATTGCCACGGTGGCGCGGCCCACCGAGACCGGCTGGCGCATCACCGGCCGCAAGGTGTGGACCAGCCACGCGGCCCGGGCGCACTACCTGCTGGCGCTGGTCCGCACCTCGCCCCGCGATCCGCAGCAGCGGCACGCCGGCCTCTCGCAGCTGATCGTCGACCTGGCCGCGCCGGGGATCGGCATCCGGCCGATCCAGTCACTGGACGGCCACCGCCATTTCTGCGAGATAACGCTGGATGACGTCGACGTGCCCGCCGGCGCGCTGCTGGGCCGCGAGGGATCGGGCTGGCAGCAGGTCACCGCGGAGCTCGCCTACGAGCGCAGCGGCCCCGAGCGGTTCCTGTCGACGGCTCCGCTGCTCTGGGAGCTCGCCCGCCGCCGGGCGCCGCATCACGATCGGCAGCTGGGTGGCCTGGTCGCCGAGCTGCAGACGCTGCGAGCGCTGTCGGCCGGGCTCGCGGACGCCCTGCAGCGCGGCGCCGCCCCGCCTCGCGAGGCCGCCATGGTCAAGGACCTGGGCGCCCGCTTCGAGGCCAAGGTGGTCGACACCGCGCGGGAGCTCCTCGACACCGAGCCCGCGCTCGACTCCCCCGACGACCTCGCCCGGCTGCTGGCCGAGGCGATCGTGCACCGGCCGGGCGGCACGCTGCGCGGCGGAACCACGGAGATCCTCCGCGGGATCATCGCGCGCGACCTGGTAACGCCGTGACCGGCGACGCGGCCGGGGAAGTCAGCACGGCCCGGGAAGTCAGCACGGCCGTCCGGGAGCTGCTGGATCCCATCGATATCTACGCCGCCGACGGAACCTGGTCCGAGGCGGCGCAGCGGGCGGCGTGCGAACGCCTCTCGGCAGGCGGCTGGCTCGGAGCCGGCCTGTCCGGGCGACTCGGCGGGGCCGGCGGCGACCTGCGCGATGCCGTGGCGGTCACCGGCGCCTGCGCGGCGGCTGGCCACCGGCTGCCCGCCGCCGATGCCGGCATCGTCGCCGCGCACGTCCTGGAGCTGTCCGGGCTGCCCGCCCCGCCCGGCCTGCTCGTTCCGGTACCGGCGGCGTGCACGCTGCGCGACGGGCGGCTCCTGGTCCGCGCCGAGCGAGTGCCGTTCGCCCGCTGGGCGGCCACCCTGCTCGTCGTGGCCGATGACGGGGATTCCGGTACCGGCCTGCGAACCTGCCTCGTCGACGCGGCCGCGGCGCAGATCGTCGCGGGCGCCAACCTGGCTGGCGAGCCGCGCGATACCGTGCTCATCGATGGCGCGCGGCCGGCCGCGGTGGCCGCCGCCGACGGCGGAATCCGGGACCAGCTGCACCGCGCCGGGGCCCTGGCCCGCGCGAGCCAGATCGCGGCCGCGACCGAGCGCATGCTGGACCTGGCGACCGGCTACTGCCGCCAGCGGCGCCAGTTCGGGCGTGAGCTGGCGCAATTCCAGGCGGTCCAGCAGCAGCTCGCGCTGCTGGCCGCCGAGGCGCTGGCCGCTCGCGCCGCGGTGCAGCGAGCGCTGGCCCTGCTGGGGCCGGGCCTGTGGCCGCTGGAGCCGGTCGCGGTTGCGAAGGTGCGCACGAGCCTGGCCGCCACCGCCGCCTCCCGGATCGCCCATCAGCTGCACGGCGCGATCGGCATCACCGCGGAGCACGCCCTGCACCGGTTCACCGTGCCAGCCTGGTCCTGGCGCGAGGAGTACGGCACCGAGCGGCACTGGTCCGCAGCTCTCATCGCCGACCGTGGCCCCCATCTATGGCCATCCCTCACCACCGGCCCCTAACGCCACACCCGTAACGCCCGCGCTACTCCCGCCACGCGCCCAGCCTGGCCCACAGGCGAGGGGCGGTTATCCACAGGCTAGGCGGCCTGGGCTGCGTCAGGAGCGGGGCGGCGCGGAGCGGGCGGCGGCTCAGGAGCGGCAGCGCGGGGCTCCGGCGGCGGCTCAGGAGCCGGGCTGCGGGTGCCCGCGGCCGGCCAGCACGCCTTGCAGGAAGATGTCCGCGAACTTCTGCCCGACCTCGGCACCCGTCAGCCGACCGCCCGGCGCGAACCAGCGGTGCGTCCAGTTGACCGCGCCCAGGATCGCGAACATGACCAGCCGCGCGTCGAGGTCGGGCCGGAACTCTCCCGAGGTGACGCCGTCGCGGGTGATGCGCTCGATCGCCACCTCATACCGCAGCCCCAGCGCCTTCAGTTCCTCGCCGGCGGTGGTGCCATCGCCCGGCACCCGGTTCATGTCCTCCTGGATGTAGAGGTGGATGAACGGGTAGTGCCGCTCGTAGGCCTCCAGCTGCGACTCCACCAGGCGCTGCAGCCGGACGGTGGCGGACTCGCCGGAGCCCGCGATGCCCTCGCTGGCCACGACGATCTCCTCCACGGCCTGCCGGACCAGCGCGAGGAAGATCTCCTGCTTGCTGCCGTAGTAGTAGTACACCGACGCGCGATCGGCGCCCATCCGCTCGGCGATGTCGCTGATGCTCGTCGCGTCCAGGCCCTGGTCCTTGAACACCTCGGCGGCCGCGCCGAGCAGCCGCTGGCGGCGCTCGATGTAGCCCACGCTGGGATCGCGCCGGGCATGCGTGCGGCGACGGCCGATCGAGCTGCCGTCTCCCGCGCTGGCCGCGCTGGCCGCGCTGACGGAGGTGGTCGCGGGCGATCGACTGGCCAAGGCATATCCTCTCCGCGCCGGGCCCTGGCGCGGCCCGCGTAGCACCCGACATTACCGGAACCCGGCCTCAGAGATTTTCAACACTATCGTTGACAGAGGGCCTGGCGAACCGGTAGCAAGGAGGGGTGATGCGGCCGGTGTACCTGCACGGCTCCGCGGTGAGCAGCACCTGGCGCGACGCCTCGCGGAGCCTGACCGATCTCATCTTTGACTGCGTGAGCTCGGCCCTGCGCCAGGCCGGCGTTACCGCTGCTGATCTCGGTGCCGTCGTGCTGGCCGCGCACGACCTCGTCGACGGCCGCGGCCTGACGAGCATGGTCACCGCGCCCGCCGCGGCCACCTACCTCAAGGACGAGACCCGCCTGGGCGACGACGGCGCGCTCGCGTTCGTGCTCGGCGACGCCCGGGTCCGGTCCGGCTCAGTCGGCACGTGCCTGGTCGCGGCCTGGGGCCGGGCCAGCGAGGGACCAGTCGACGAGATCGCCCACGCCCTGTTCGACCCCTTCACCGCCCGCCCGCTCGCGCTCACCGAGATCGCCGTCAGCGGGCTGCGAGCCGCCCGCTGCCTGGGCGACTACCCCGGCTACGGGCGCTGGCGGGACGAGGCCGCCGCGCGGCGCGGGCCGCGGCCGGCCGACCCGGCGCGCACGCCCGCCACGGCCTGGCCGCTGCGCGGCGGCGAGCTGCCGGTCTGGGCCGACCTGGTGGCCGCCGCGGTGCTGAGCAGCTCGCCCGGCCAGGTCCGGGTGGCCGGCGTCGGCATGTCCACCGAGCCCTACGACCTCGGCGACCGGGACCTGACCGGGCTGCCGGCGCTGCGGGCCGCCAGCGCCCAGGCCCTCACGGCGGCCGGAGTCGACGCGGCCGAGGTTGACGTGCTGGAGCTGGACGGGCTGACGCTGTTCGACGAGGCGCTCGCGGCCGAGGCCGTGGGGGCCGCCGCTCGCGGCGAGGGCATGACGATACTGGCGAGCGGCGACCGGGTGAACCCCGACGGCGGGTACGCGGCCGGGTACTGCGCCCCGGCGATGGGCCTGGTGCGGATAGCCCGGGCGGCATCGCGGCTGCGCGACGGCCAGGGGCGCGACGGCCAGGGGCGCGACGGCCGGGTAGCCCTGGCCACCGGATCGTCCGTCGTCGCCGCGCAGGTGCAGGCCGCCGTGGTCCTGGAGCGCACGCACGCCACGCAGGACGCGGACGGCAGGCAGACCACGCAGGACATGCAGGATGCGGAGGGTGCGTGACATGGACGAACCCGCGGGCGGCAGCGTGCCGCCGCTGACCATCGACGGCCACTGGGCCTTCGATTACCAGTACTTCGCCGGGGCAGCGGCGAGCCGGTTCTTCGCCGGGCTGGCCGCCCGCCGCATCATGGGCAGCCGCTGCCCGCAGTGCGCGCGGGTGCTGGTGCCGGCCCGCGCCTTCTGCGACGCGTGCTTCGTCGAGACCACTGACTGGGTGCAGGTCAGCCCGCACGGCACGCTGGAGACGTTCACCATCTTGACTACGTCCTTTCCGGGGCTGCCGGAGCCGCCGCTGGTCGTCGGGTACGTCGCGCTGGAGGGCGCCTCCACCGCGGTCCTCAACTTCGTCGACGGCATCGACCTCACCGATCCGGACGCGGCCGGCGCCCGGCTGCTGCAGCGCCCGCGGGTAACCGCCCGGTTCAGGGACTCGTGCCAGGGACGGATCACCGACTTCGTGTTCACCCTGGACGAGCCCGCATGACCGGGCCGGCCGAGCTGGCCATTATCGGCGTCGGCCAGACCCCCTCCCGGCGGCGGCACGAGGGATCGACGCCGGAGCTCGTGCACGCCGCCGTGGGCGAGGCCCTGCGCCACAGCGGCCTGGGCATGGCCGATATCGACCTCGTCATCGGGGGGTTCGCCCCGGATGCGCTGGCCGGGGAGAACTGCCCGGACAAGCGGTTCCTGCCCGCCGCCGGGGCCGTCGGCAAGTGGAGCATGCGGGTCAACACCGGGGGGACGACGGGCATTGCCGCCGCCTACGCGGCGATGGACCTGCTCGAGGCGGGACATGGCGATGCCGCCGTGGTCGTCGGCGTGGAGCGGATGGCGCAGGCGCGCAGCGTGCCGGCGGTGTTCAACTCCATCTTCGATCCGATCTACGAGCGCGACACCGGCCTGTCGACGGTCTCGATGGCCGCGCTGCGGGCCAGCCGCATGATGCAGCGCTGGGGCTACACCGCCGAGCTATGGGCGCGGGTGGCGGAGCGGAACTTCAAGCACGCCACGAGCAACCCGCTCGCCCAGATCCGCACCGCCTACACCGCCGCCGAGGTGCTCACCTCACGGATGCTGGCCTGGCCCATCCGGCAGCTCGACGCGTGCCCCATCTCCGAGGGGGTGTGCGCCGTCGTCATCGCCCGCACCGCCGCGGCCGGGAGCCGGCCAGCGGCGGTCGTGCGGGGCCGGGCGACCGTGACCGACACCTACAACATGGGCGACCGGATCGGCCGCCGCGAGGGGGACCTGGTCGAGCTGCTCACCCTGCGGCTGGCGGCGGAGCGCGCGCTCGGCCAGGCCGGCCTGGGATCGGCGGCCGGCGCGGACGTCGTGGAGATACACGCGCCGTTCGACCACGCCGAGACCATGGCCTACGCGCCGCTGCGGTTCTGCGCCGCCGCCGAGGGCCCCGCCCTGGTCGCCACCGGGTTCGGCCAGCGCGACGGCGGCGGCCCGGTGCTCAACCCCTCGGGCGGCCCGCAGGCCGCCAACCCCGTCGGCGCGACCGCGCTGATCCGCCTGGCCGAATGCGCGCTGCAGGTCATGGGTGACGCCGGCCAGCGGCAGGTGCCGGGGGCCGCGACGGCCGTGGCGACCGGCCAGGGCGGGTCGACGCAGTTTTCCACCTGCACGGTACTGTCACGGAACTGACCACCGACTGGTAACGGACTACGGGCCCGGCCCCCGATCGCGGGCGCGGGCCCGGCTCGGGAGGGCAACGTCGTGCCGGATGAGCTGGTCACACTCGAACTGCGCGGCGGCGTCGCGGTGCTGACGCTCAACGACCCGGGGCGCCGGAACATCCTCACCGTCCCGCTCGTGCAGGCGATCGCCGCCGCCATGGACCGAGCCGAGCGGGACGAGGCCACCCGGTGCATCGTGCTGACCGGTGCGGGCAGCGCGTTCTGCGCGGGCGCCGAGCTGGCCACCCTGAGCGCCGCGGCCGACGGGGCCTTCGACGATGTCGAGACCGTCTATGACGGCTTCCTGCGGGTGCGCGATTCGCCGCTGCCCACCATCGCGGCGGTCAACGGCCCGGCGGTGGGGGCCGGATTCAACCTCGCGCTCGCCTGCGACGTGCGGCTCGCCGCCGCCAGCGCCAGATTCGACACGCGCTTCGCCGCCCTGCGGCTGCACCCGGGCGGCGGGCATGCCTGGATGCTGGCCCGCGCGGTCGGGCAGCAGCGCGCCACCCTGGCCTGCCTGTTCGGCGAGGTCTGGGACGCCCGCGCGGCCCTGGAGACGGGCCTGGTCGCGGCGGTCATCGACGACCAGGCCGAGCTTGTCGAGACGGCCGTCGCGCTCGGCCAGCGCCTGGCCCACCAGGAAAAGGCGTACGTGCAGCGGCTAGTGGCTACGCTGCGGGACGCCCTGTCGCAGACGACGCACGCCGAGGCGCTGGCCCGGGAGACCGACGCGCAGCGCTGGTCGGCGACCCGCCAGGCGTTCCGCGACGGCGTCCAGGCCATCGAGGACCGCATCGCCGGCCGCCGCTAGCCCGCCGCCGCTAGCCGGCAGGCGCTATCCGACCGGCGGCGGCAGCAGGCCTTCCAGGTCGGCCTTGATCTGCAGGGCCAGGAACCGGGAGAACAGGCGGCACTCGTTGAGGGCGCCGCCCATCAGCCAGAACCGGTCCTGGCCCGTCCGGGTCCACATGCTGCGCATGAAGCCCTGCTCGTCGAAGCCCCAGACGTCGCCCACGCGGTCGGCGACCTCGTCGCCGCACAGCCGCCGGATGCCGGACGGCTGCTTCTCGTACCCCGTGGCCAGCACCACCAGGTCGGCCGGGACCGACGACCCGTCGGCCAGCCGCAGGCCGGACGGCCCGAAGGTGGCCAGGTCGCGCGCGTGCACGAGCCGGATGCGGCGCTCGGCGATCAGCTGCGAGCAGCCGACGTTGATGTAGTAGCCGCCGCCCTGGCGCAGGTACTTCATGTGGAACCCGGTGTGGTCGGCGCCGTAGTCCAGCTCGAAGCCCACCGCGGCCAGCCCGTCCAGCAGTTCCCGGTCGAGCTGGCAGGTCTTGGCGGTCAGCCACTGATAGGTGTCCCGCAGCACCGGGTAGGGGATGGCGGCCGTGATCAGGTCGATGTCCTCGACCGGGCCCTCGGAGTACAGGGCGTAGACCAGCGTGCCGCTCGGCACCAGGCTGACAACGCAGGTCGGGCTGCGCTGCACGATCGTGACGCCGGCCGCGCCGTTGCTGTAGAGGTCCTGCGCGACGTCGTGCCCGCTGTTGCCGGTGCCGACGACGATGGCGTGCCGGCCGCGGTAGCGCCGGCCGCTGGAGAACTCGCTGGAATGCAGGATCTCGCCCGCGAACTGGTCGAGCCCCGGCAGCGCGGGCCTGCGCGGAATGCCGCTGACGCTGCCGGTCGCGTGCACGAGCTGGGGCACGCGCATCTCCCGCACCGTGCCATCGGCGCGCCGCAGGGCCACCGTCCACGTGCGCGAGCCCTCGCCGAACGTGGCGCTGACGAACTCGGTGCCCGTCCACACGTTGAGCTCCATCGCGCTGGCGTAGCTCTCCAGCCAGCCGGCCAGCATGTCCTTGGGCACGAACGTCGGCCACGACGGCGGGAACGGCAGGTACGGCAGCGAGTTGGCCCAGACCTCGTTGTGCAGGGTCAGCGAGTGATAGCGATGGCGCCAGTTGTCCCCGACCCGGGCGTGGCGCTCCACGACGAGCGCGTCGACGCCGATCCGGCCCAGCCGGGCGGCGAGCGACAGCCCGGCCTGCCCGGCCCCCACGATCAGCACCTCGGGGTCGTGCTCCGCGTACGCCTGGGCCTGGCGGCGCTGGTCGAGCCAGTTGTCACCGGCGAAGTTGTAGGAGTACTGCACGCCGGACGGCCGGCGGTCGCCGACGGTCTCCTCGTGTCCGCGCAGCTCCTGCAGGGTGGTCAGCAGCATCCAGGCGGCCGGCGTCTCCTGGTTCAGCAGCCGGACGAACGCGGTGCCGTCTCCGGCGGCGGCCGCGAAGTCGACGAACCCCTCGATCACGTCCCGGCCGCCGCGGCGCACCAGCCGCGGCGCCATGCGGCCGACGGCCAGCCGAAGCTCGCGCGGCCGGGCCGGAGCGGCGGTTTCCCGCACGGCGGCCTCGATCTGGGCCTGGCCCGCCAAGGTCCGGTAGGACCAGCCGAGGGCCAGGATGTCGCGCCAGTAGCCGTCCGGGGCGAACAGGCTCGCGGTCCGCGCGGCGTCGCCGCTGGCCAGCGCGGAACTGAATGAGTCGACCCAGCGCGACAGCACCTCGGTGGCCTGGCCGCGGGCCGGTGCCTGCACGACATCCATGGTCAGTCCTCTCCCTGCCTGGCTGTCGTCATCATTTAATCGTGCCGCCGCACGCTCGTCAACACTACTGTTGACGACTACTCGCTCGCCTGCGCCCCGGCGAGCTCGGCAGCGATGTCGAGGTGGCCGACATGGCGGGCGTACTCCTGGAGCAGGTGGAACATGATCCGCTCGAGGGACGCCGGATCGGCTCCGTCCCACCGGTCGCCGGGCTGACCGAGGTCAGCCAGGTCATGGGACTCGACGATGGACCGCGTGCGCGCGGCCTGGGCGTACAGCGCCGCCACCAGCTCCGGGAGCGCCTGGCCGGGCTCGACGTACCAGCGGCCGTCGCGGCTGTCGGCCCAGGGGTCGGCGACCTCGCGGCCCTCGAAGCCCCACTCCAGCCAGCGCATCTCGACCGCGGCCAGGTGCCTGATCAGCTCGATCGGCGCCCAGCCCGAGGGCAGCCGGCTTCGCCGCAGCTCGGCGGCGGGCAGCTCCTCCAGCTTGGCCACCAGCCGGGAGCGAAAGTAATCCAGGTACCCGAGGAAGACCTCGGCGCGCGACGGCACCGACATGGTGGGCTCGGGGAACGGGAGGCTCATGCGCCGGCGACCTCGAGGGTGACCTCGATGTTGCCCCGCGTGGCGTTGGAGTACGGGCAGACCTGATGCGCCGCCTCGGTCAGCGACCGGGCCTGCTCCGGGTCCGCGCCCGGGATGGCCACCCGCAGCGCGACCGCCAGCCCGTAGCCGCCGCCGCCGATCACGCCGATCGTGACGTCGGCCTCGACCGTCGACGCACTGGTGTCCACGCCCGCGCGGCGGCCCGCCACGCCCAGCGCGCTCTGGAAGCAGGCCGCGTAACCGGCCGCGAACAGCTGCTCGGGATTGGTGGCACCGCCCGGGCCGCCCATCTCCTTGGGCGGCTTCAGGCTGACGTCCAGCAGCCCGTCGTCGGTGACCGCGTGGCCCGCGCGGCCGCCGGTCGCCGTGGCCCTGGCCGTATACAGCGGCTTGGTGAGCTTGGTCGTCACAGTCTCCTCCT